>Ga0255768_10000056_pt1 | contig 109022 bp, 105 predicted proteins | sample 071ome_33_FD_179983 | JGI IMG/M metagenome (GOLD analysis project Ga0255768, IMG submission 179983) | Coastal salt marsh microbial communities from the Groves Creek Marsh, Skidaway Island, Georgia - 071412AT metaG (version 2) | ecosystem: Environmental > Aquatic > Marine > Intertidal zone >... | reverse complement strand
ACAGCGGGCTGCTTACTGGCGGCTCCAACTGTTATGTGGCGTCGTTCTCGTTGACCGCGATTGAGTTTGATGCTGCTGGTGAGACGAATGACATTGTGATTGAGAACACCAGTGGTTCTGACATCACCGTGGACAGCATTTCAATCACTGGCACGGATTTCACGATTTCGGAGGATTGTGGAGCGACGATCCCGGCTGGTGGTTCTTGCACAATTTCTGTGACTGGCGAAAATCAGGCTGATGAAACGTTGACGATTTCGTTGAATGGCACTTCCCGTCAGGTGCCGGTATCTATGGGCGCCATTGCTGAAGCCACTCCTGCACCGGATGCTGATCCAGCTCCCACACCAGCCCCATCGCCCAGCCCCAGTCCTACACCTACTGCTTCTGCAGAACCTGCTGCTCCTCGGGTTCCAGGTCCAGTTCCACCATGGCCATGGGCAACCGCTGGTACTGATTCGGTAATATTAGAATGGGATGTTCCATGGCAAGATGGAAACGGTCCAATTACCGGATACAGAGTTCGTAGCATACCAGATGGAGGAACGTGCGTAACAACCGAGTTGTCATGCGTTCTTACAGGTCTTGAGCCAGGCGTAGAGTACACGTTCGCCGTGTCGGCACAAAACAGTGAGGGTTGGGGGCCTGAAGAGTTCTCTCAGGTAGCAGTAAAGCTTACTGAAATTCAGCCAGAGCCTGCCAAAGTTCCAGAACAGGAATCACAGCCCATAGAGCAACCTGCTCCAGTTGAAGCTGAAGAACCAACCGAGGTCGCTCCTGCCCCTCAACCAATGCTACCAGTAACCGGTGGCGAAATGTCATTATTAATATGGGCCCTACTCACCCTTGGTGCTGGAATGGGTATGGTGTTCTGGTCTACCTCAAAGAAAGGATGAGTCATGGCTGACAAATGGGAATTTACCCCTATGAAATACCTATCAAAAATAAAAGACAAGCTTATAGCAATATGGAATGAAATGGGAGACCTATCTTGGACACTAGCAGGAACAGGCCTAGTACTCATCACATTAAGTGGAGACACACTAAAATGGGGTCTATGGATGTCTATAGCAGCACTGGTGGTACACCTTGCTGTTATAATAACAAGTAAAGATGATTAGTCAGCTTTAGCTTTCTTATCAACCTTATTAAACACGGCGTCAATCTCTTCTTTAGTTAAAACACCGTCGTCCATATAGGCTCTAGCCAGTCCTTCAACAACATAGGCGACACCGCCAATGCCTGCCATCAAAACAGCTTTCCAAAGCTCAATGCCAGCTATTGCACCGGCACCAACAACGCCTAAACCAGAAGCAGCAAAAGCTGCCAGTATCCTTAATAGAATATTTTTCATACTCCCTCCAAAGAATATTTATATGTCAGAAGGAATAGTAACGTCAGATATTATTAATCGTCGTAAGAATCGTCATCTTTCGAGTCATCATCATTCATCGAGACCATACCAGGAGGTATAACAGCAAGTCTGCATTTGCCTTCTGGGTGTATAGCGACCTTAGCTATCTTACAGACAACCTCAGACTCATGAAGATAACAGTTAGAACACTTAACGCCTATGGCTGCGTCGTCGTTCTCCTCAGGACCTTCATAACCAACCCAGATACCGTTCTCATCACCATCGGCTAGCTTACCGTACTTTGCTGCTATAGAAAGCAGGGAGTCTGCAAATTCTTTTTCTGCTGGCGCAAGTTTCCATTTCTCTTCTTCCTCTATATTAGAAAGAAAAGAAGCCAACCAGTATTCTCCATTTTTTGTACTCATAAAACCTCCAGATACTATACTTAAATAGTAATAGATTATTCAACTTCCGCTTTTTTTGGAATACAAACTCTAGAACAATACATGGTATCATTTTCTTCCCACATAATTGCTCGGCTAACTCCCTTGCCACAAGTTGGACAGTGTTTAATTACGCCATAAGTACCAACATATAAAACTGCTTTACCCGGAAGAACTTTTTTCTTAACCGGATCATTAACCACTCTTTGATTTTTACTGGGCTTTGGCAAGGTATTTCTCCTTAACGTATCTTGGGTATGTATTATCTATTTCCTTATATTTTAGCGGAAACCTATCGAACGGGTCAATTCCATTCATGATTCTATAACGAATTTTTTCTAAATTCTTATACTCCTCAGAATCATATTCGGTATGGGCAAACGACTCAATTTTATTGACTATATAATCAAGATCCATAAAGAAAGAAAAATGCCACCCAGCGTCAGGTATTCTCTTCATTTGAGAATCTGCTCTCATTTCCTGAGGAGAATACAGCTTTAAATCATCAACCCTACAAACAACAGGTCTTCCGCCATTATTGCAGTGAGCTGGCGTCAACCAATTAAAACCCCAAAAATACTGATCAACATCAAGCTGAACAGGGGTTTCTAAATCAAAACATATTCTAGAAGAAGCTAAAACATCTGGCCTAGGTATTTCATCTACATCAGAAATAATACATACGTCCATGCCATCAGCATAGTTGGCTACTTCACTTATGCTATTTCTCTGCGCAAACTCTGCCTCCCAAGCACTGTCGCCATTCCTATAATCATATAGTGAAATAAAAGATCTAATTATTTTATGATCAAAATCTTTTATCCAATCATATTGATCAATATAGAATTCCTTACCCTTGCCAGTAAAAGTTCTATCAGCTTCTACAATAAAAAAGTAATCAACAACATCATTAAGCTCATTTAATCTTAGCTTTAACATCTCTTCTTCATTATAGAATGTAAAACAATCATATATTTTCATACACAAAAACCTTTTGATTTTTAAACATAGAAAATCTTTTAACTTCTCTCTCTATATCATAACAGCGAGTCATAATCTGATCAAAATAATCTGCCCAAGAACCAGGATTAACTATCAGACATTTGCTTCCGGTCTTAAGAAAATGTCTAACATGACCAGCAAAAGACTCAGACAAGTGAAAAGGTATATTTAAATTATAATTTATAGAAACAAAAAAATCACTATAATCAAAAGACAAAGGATTCAAAGACTCATTTTGAATATTCCAAAAAACAGACTTTTCCATTGGACTGTTAACATCATGGCTATAGTACATATGTACACCCATGCTATGTTGAGGGCTCCAGAACTGTGCATATAGATCTGGATCGTATCCATAAAGAATTGGGGACTTAAAAGTCCCAAAAACATCCCTTATAACATGTAATATAAAATCATTGTTTAATAGCATCTACTTTCAGCCATCCCCATTCATTACCTCTTTTAACATCAATCACATGAAAATTCATAGACTCAAAATCATCTACCAACATCCTATGTGTTATACCAACAAAATGAAAATCAAACTGGTTTAGCTGCTCGGCAAAAAATATTTGCTGCATAGCGCGATCCCCCTCTAGCGAGTCCCAAGAAAGTATCTGCTGACAAGCAAGAAGGAAGTCTGGAACCTCCACACGTATCATTCCACCTGGCTTCAATATCCTACACCATTCTGCTAAAACAGATTTATACTCCTTCCAAGGAAAATGCTCTAGGCACTCAGAAGTATATACTATGTCTGCATAATCGTTAGGTAGTTTTATCTTTCTAGCGTCCGATACAACATCAACAGGAACATATTTACTATTAACATGGTCATACAGTGGAGTTGGATCTATATCAACGTGTGTCCAATCTGGACCTAAATATGTTCTAGTTCCTATAACGACCTTTATTCCATCACCTTTAGGTATGGTTTCTAATCTCATATTATTCTTCCTCTATACAAATTTTGCCATCTAGGGACCTTTATTAAATCCACTTCTCTACCTAAACCTTTTATAAAAATAGTCTCTGGATTATCATTTATCCCCTGAAGCTCTGGCTGCTGCTGATACCATTCCTCTAAGTATATCGCATGCCAATCTTCAAATCTAGTTACATTAGGACTATAATAGTTTACGTGAGGACCAACAAAATATTCATTCCATTTATTTACCCAGTTTATAACTCCATTATTAATTCTTTCTCTGGCAGATGGATCGGTAGATGCGGTTGAATCATGACTAACCCTAACTGACGGATCTGCAACACATCTATATCCTGCTAAATGCAGCCTAGTCTGGAAGTCCACCTCTTCCTGATGGCCTATTTCAGTGTCAAATCCACCTATTTCTAAAAATCTCTGCCTATTAAGAATCCAACAAAAACCAACACCCCACAAAATCTCCAAATAAGAAGGTCTCTTAATTGGATAGGCACCTCCGTTAGGAAATGCCATCCCAACCTCATGGTTAGACTCAAGGTAAGAAGAAAGCTTGATATCCCATGCATCTGTTTCTATATAAGCATCGTTGTCTATATATCCAACATTATTAGTTTCTGCCCAAGACAATATTCTATTTACTGCCCCTACATATCTTAAATTCTCTTTATTAAATTCTGCTACAATCCTACTATCTTGAGATATATGACGCTCTATCACCTCACGAACACCGTCGTCTGAAGAATTATTATCTACAACAAGCAGGCGCCAATCTGACTTAGATTTTTGCCTAAAGGCAGTTATGGCCTTATCTAATTTTACCGGGTTATTATAGCTAGCAGTACCGAAATCTATTCTCACTTTTTAATCCACCACGTTCCATTATCGTGCAAATAAAAACCAACAGACTCCAACAATGGACCCCAATCATTTTCAAATCTATTATTGACAGAAAGATGCATAGGTATTGAATTACCATGTTCTGCGTCCCCTATTGCAAAAGCATTTTGAGCTATAAACGCACCTTCCTTTTTCATACACTTATGAACTGCATTAACCCACTCCTCAACATTAATAAGATGCTCAAAAAAATCTAGGGCAACAACTGCATTATATTCTCTATAGCCAAGATTTGGTTCCCAATTTGATGTAAATCTTGTCTTTATATCTCTAGAATTGAAAACCTTTTTTGCAAAAAGAGCGGTCAAGCTGTCCTCTAAATCGTGATAAGTTACGTCTATACCTTGATCATACATGACTACACTTAAATCGCCAACACCATCACCCAAAACTAAGGCCTCAGTTCTATTAGTTGCAGTAAGACCAGAAGCAATTCCATTACACATACCAGAGTAATTAAACGCTTCCTCTAAGTGATAAGCAGAAAGCTCCCACACGTACGCATCAGAGGTCTTATACCAATTTAAAAGCGCAGAACCATCGTTAACATCAACATTTTTTTGAATAAAATCTTTTGCCACTTCTGAGTGATTAAAATGAAAACCTTTTTTCAATCTTTCATACGCACTTTCATATGATACGCCTAAAAAATCTGATATATCTTTTGCTCTATCTTCTATCTTTATCATTTATTCTACTCCATATCGTAAATGCTGTTAATAAATTTTCTTCATATCTATCATTATAAATGCAATCGTTATATGCCCAAGTTGTATCGTATGCTCTTTGAGCTAAGCCAGAAAAATACTCATGTGAAACACCCATGATTTTAGCGTCCAAAATGCCATGAAGATGATATTTTGTATCAGATGCTATTGAAAATCTTGTGCATCTAGTTGGATGACCTAAATGAACTATTTTCTTGGACCAATTTAAGTAATTCAAACTAAGATCCCACAAAGACGACGCCGCATCGTGTGCAAATAAAGGGGAAAAAAACCTATCATCCACCTGAAGCTGATTATCTTTTTCCATAATATCTTCAAAAGGATTTCTTCTACCTATATCAACAAAGTACCTAGCCCCTAAAACAAATGTTAATCTAGCTACGAGTGATTTTGAATATTTTAATACAATATCTTCTGCTTTAGATTTTTGTTCACCATATTTATTAATTGGATCAACTGGATCTAAGGGGCTATAAGGTGGATTATTTCCAGAAAAAACTGCTTGAGTACTACACTGTATTAAATAAGATTGATTACGATTACACCACTCAACTATTTCAGATGGCATAAGAACATTGATGTCATAAAATCTTTCAGGACTAGACTCTACAATATCAACTCTATTTTCTCCAGCCAAATTTATAATTAAATTGGGTCTATGAAAATCTAAAAATTCATTTATACTATCTTCCCCATAAATGAATTTACAATATCTATCATCGCCTAGTGTTCTTGTATATATGGGCTCAACTTCTTCCGGTGCTTGATGCATCATGTGTTGCCCCACTACTCCACCAGCACCAAAAACTAGTACTTTCATAATATGACTACACTATACCTGGACGCTCAACTTCATCCATCAAACGAGTTCTAGACCAAGCACCGCAGTCATTACAATACCACTGCTGGTACGTAGCAACCTGAGTATATCTTTGACCACGACGTTGCAAACTAGAGGAACCACAAGTAGGACAATTACATCCACCATCATAAACATTAAGATTAGGATGATTTGTCATCCAAGGACGAAGCTTCATGTAAACATCACGAAGAAGATCAACATCTTGCTTAGCGTACTTAATCATAATCTTCCATGACTTATCGTCACCTCTCATGCAGCCGGCCCATGTTTCAAAACCGCCAGTAGAAACCTTTCTACCAATACCCAGATGCTCACCAAGATGATCAAGCTTATTAGAATTAAACATGAAATATCTTCTGGCTACCTTTAAGGTATCTATCTGCTTAGTGGGAGACGTTGGACCAAAACCATGATAAACAAATCTAGCATTAGCTTTACGCATATCGAAACGATCACCATTGTGAGCAATAATGATATCAGCTTCATCAATAAGATCCCACAACTTCTTAACTACATGATAGTCATTTTCCGGATCTTTCTTATACGCATCATGAAAATCAATTAGAGAGCAAACATGTGATTTATTCTCATGCTCCCAACGATAAGAGATACACAACATATACCATTCACGTTCATGATCAATAACATTTTGTTCGTACTGACCCCAAACATAACTCAGATTAGGTGCCGTCTCTATATCGTAGTATAATATTTTAGCCATATGTAATACCTAACTTTTGTTGGCGGAGAGGGTGGGATTTGAACCCACGGATCATTTGCATGATCAACGCCTTAGCAGGGCGCCCCATTCGGCCGCTCTGGCACCTCTCCTATATACACGGCAATAGTATAGCACAAATCAACCAAGTGTCTTCAATAGGAGAAAAAATAATTTCTGAAGCTGATCTACAGTAGCAGAACAAATGACGTGACTGTCATCACCCAAAGACAGCTTAATAATATGACCGTCTATAAGATCTCCCTCTGTAGTTATCATAGAAGTCTTTTCGGTCAACTCGACATCATGCAAAGCAGGCATGAATCCATCAAAGTCATTTTGCTGCATATTAAAAGAATCTTATCTTTTCTTCTTCTTTTTATAAGTAGAAACGTTCTTAGGCTTTTGCCCCTTTTTTCCTTTAGTAGGAGTACCGCTAGCTCTTTTCCTTTGGACTGCGCTACGCCTTTGAGACTTAGACATAGAGTTAGCCTTAGCCACAGGGACACACTTAGCATAGCCTCCACCCTTACCCGAGGTACCGCATTTTTGCCACTTACCATTCTTTTTAGGTGCGCCAATATTAACCCATTTTTGATCAAACCATTTAGTTAAACCAACGCCCTTAGGTCCAGCCATTACTTTTTCTTTCTAGTGGACTTTTTCTTGCCTCTTGGATTTGTAGCACTGACAGTTCTCCAACCGCCCCCCCTCTTATTATACCATCTTACAGCCCAAGCATTCGCATAGGCAGAAGGGTATACAGTAAACTTTGACCGAGCCATAGACTTAGCCTGACTCCAAAGCTTAGGGTTAGTAGGCTTATTTTGCCTAGTCATCAATCATCGTCTTTCTTCATGCCCTTAGCGCCGAAGTAACCACCGATGATGCCAATGACGCCGCCCAGAGCAGTCTGCACGAGCGTCATCACGTCAGACGAAACCTCAACGGCCTCGCCAGTCGTCTGAGTCTCAATAGCGGCGACCAGATAGTCACCGACAATGGCGAAGAGAATCGCCAGCATAACTCCAACAGCAAGGACGTACATGGTTTTCTCTTTCATATCCTTCTCCTCTTTCATGAGCCGAACATTGCCTCCCATGTCTTGGGGCCAACAATACCATCAGCCAATCTACCATTAGCCTTCTGCCACGCTTTAACGGCTCTTTCGGTAGCAGGACCAAAATCACCATCGGGCTTAGCGCCAACCTTAGCTTGAATAAGCTTAACTTCATCAGCGTGTTCGTGACCACGAGCAACAGAATGCCCAGGATACTTTGGAGCTTCCTCTGCTGCTGTATCAGGATCAGCATTATCAGCTGGAGGCGTAGTCTCATGGTCACAGTTTTCTTTAACATGTTTTGCCGAACCGGGCCCCCAAATGCCATCAACATGCTGATCGTGCTTAGCCTGCCAGGCCTTAACCGCCTCCTCGGTCTTACGTCCAAAGTCGCCATCTACCGGCTCAGCACCAACAATAGCCTGCATCTCCTTAACATCATCACCCTTCGAACCACGAGTAAGCCAAGGCTTCTTGTTTGGAGGAGCAGGGGGAGGAGGTGCAGCAGCAGAAGGCTTAACTGCTACGGGAGAATCGCCAAGAAGACGCTTCATCGTATCAATGTAATACTGGGGATCATCAGCCTTAGCATTGCTGACCTCGACATGGACCCAGTCTCCTCCAGGAGCACCACTGAAAGCTCTCTTAGAATAGACTTGCCAGCCACCACGATCACACTTCCATCCGCGACCAAAAGGACCAGGATAATAATCGAAGATAGCTTCAACATGAAGCTCATCAGCATGGGTAGCTAAAAAGTCCATCATGCGAACTGCGGCATCGTAGTTACCGGGGCCACGATAAGGGGCACCTCTCCAGCTTAAGTCACCGGCACGACCAGTAGCATGAACAGAGTAAGAAGACTTACCCCTCTTCTTACGGACACCATATGTTCCATTGTTCCACAGGCCAAAATGTGCCTCTAAAAGATCAATAAACGTTTCAAATCCGGCTCTTTTACCGCCGGAAATTTGATCAAAACCTGTATATGGTCTACCCATAATTATACTCCTTAATCACTTCTTTTTTTTCTTAGAAATCTTACGCAGCGTAACAGCAAGGTTTGCTTGCCGCCTAGTTGTCGCATCATACCTAGTGGGATTCTTTTTTACCGCTCGAGCAAACTGAGCCACCGTCATGTTTCTTCTCTTAGCTTTAGCGGTAAAAGCTCCAGGTCTTTTAATTGCTCCCTGAATCCACTTTTTATCATTCTTCTTAGTAGCCATTACTTACCGTTTTTCTTTTTTCTTTTCATGATAGCTGCACGGAGTGCAGGAGGAAGCTTCTTTTGTGCGGCAGTTAAACCACCCATGTCATCTTTCTTGGCTGCATTTTTCTTTGGTGCAGCTTTTTTGGTAGATTTTCTTGTCATTTTAGCCATGTTATTTCTTTCCTTTTTTTCTCTTCTTATTTATGCCCATACCCCAATAAGCGCTATTCTTATTATCTGGGTCCTTATCATAAACAGTTATGATAGAAAACTTTTCTTTCTTTTTCATATCTGATGTCTTCCTCATCGTACAAGCCGTACAACCACAGCCCGGCTTATGCACCGTTTGGGCCTTTTCTTGCTCTAGTTTTTTTCGCAGGTGTTGGATCAGACTTCTCATAATGCCACATCATATGATCATGCATCTGCCCCTCAACTTTATCAACCTGCTCATCCACATGATCAATCTTATGATGAAGGTTTAAAAGCTCATCTTTAACGTTACTCAAAAGACCGGCAACCCTATTATGATCATCGCGATTTTCTACACGAGATTCTTTAATCTGCTTACGATTACTTTGAGCAAGAGCTGCCAAAACAGTACCCACGGCAGCAATGGCGGCAACAACAATGGCTTCCATCTAAATCACCACTTAACACGATCTGCCCAATAGGCGGCAGACATCTTGCCCTTTTTAATATTACTTGCATGACGCGCCTTAAAAGACCTCCGTCTTGCTGCATACGAAGAAGACTCACCCTTCTTTTTAGGTGAACCCTTGACACCCTGTTGACCGAAGCGAATAGTCTTCACCTTACTGCCTTCTTTGGCAACAACAACGTGAGACTTGGTGGGATGATTAGGTGTTCTTTTGGGCTTATTGTACCCAGAAACTCCCGCCCTTTCTAGCCTTGGATCCTTTTTACTTGCCATTTCGCTTCCTTTTTTTCTTTTTCTTCTTAGTTTTGTAGGGCAGTACAGGACCATTAGACTTCTGGTTGTTAGTTCCCATACGAGGTCCACTAATGTAAATAAGCTTTTTAATAGCCATACTTACTTCTTCTTCTTAGGAGCCTTCTTCCAATGACCAGAATACTCTCCGCCTTTTCTAGGAAGATCCTGAACATTCATAGTAGAATCTTTTAAAAGCTTATAGTGATTATTATCGGTACTAGTTCTCATACCGAAACCTTTTTTATCGGCCATATCAAAATCCTTTCAAATGGATTATTATTATAGTAATTACATAAAAGCAAAAAGAGAGGGGTTAGCCTCTCTTAAAGCCGCATAATATGCAGAAAAACTTTATTTTTTAGAAGGCGTCTTCTTTGCAGGAGTCTTCTTAGAAGGAGTCTTCTTCGCTACAGGCTTAACATCTGGCGACTTGGCATTAGCGTTCTTTTTAGTTACCGAGCCCTTTGGTCTACCAGGCTTCTTCTTAACAGGTTCACTAGCCTTTTCGGGAACCACAGGATCTAAAGCCTCTAATACAGGCTCTTTTGGCTCAACATTATCATCGAGATCATGTCCACCTATTTTAGATCTTATAGGTCCAATACAAGAATCTACAATCTTTTCATCTTTACCTAAATCTACATTAGATACAGTGAACTTTTTATCTTCTTTTGGAACTATGTTTCTAAAAAACTTTTTAAGTATATTTAGCATATCAACTTCCTTGTTGTGACTCTTTAATTAGTAAATATCTTTCACCAGTTTCCTTAGAAACCAAACCGAAACCATAAGCTGCAGCCTCTTCAACAGCTGCCTGCAAAGCTTCTTTATCCTCTAGAGAAACACCGCTAAGAGGTAAAGTTATACCTGCATAAACATCAATGTTTTCGAAGTTACCTATATTTATTTTTCTATTAACACCACAAATAAAAACCGGGTTATTAGAAACTGTTAATTCACTAGACAAAATATCTACCACCTGTTCAATAGAAGGATTATTTGATTGCTCGCCAGCTGTTGGAGTTATCTTAGGCATAAACACCAACCAGGCTAGTGATGTAGTCAAGAGTAAAGGAAGCCTGTTCTTTAATGGTTAGCTCATCTGTGTTCATAACAAGATCTGCAATATCGCAAATCTCATCTGTCTGTTTTTCAGAAATATGATTCATCTGCTCCTCAGTCATAAAGTGACCATCTCTAGCAAACATGCGCTCATTACGAACGTCATCGGATGCAGTATAGCACACAACTACACCATTTTCTTGATTAAGGATTGCCTGAGCTTCATTTAGAAAACGAACATCGGAAACTATAACACAAAAAGGCTTAGCTTCAACATCTTCAGGAAGACCCCTAATATAAGACAGGTGCATATCATTAGCTTTTCTTATAGCCCACTTGCAGAAACACTCGCCATCATGGCTTCGACAAATATCTCCAGCCTTCTGCAAAAACGAACGGGGTTTAATACCCTCTGGCTCTATCGGTAAATGGTAGATATCTCTAACCATAGAAGCCATATCATCATATGGAGGAACGTCGCCTATAGGTGAGTTCCCAAATATATTATATAGGGTTTCATGTATACCATACATCTGACGTATCTCTTGACGAGAACCACGAACACCCTTTTTAATTGAAGCCAGCTCATACAAAGGAAGAGCAAAAAATATGTGATCCCAGACAATAGCATTTGCCATGGCATCAATTCTAGCCTTGGGAGATATAGCCTCAGCAACAGACGTTTTACCTGTAGCAGCCTTGCCAGCCAAACCTAGAATAATTGGTTTATTAGGATTGAATCCATCTCTTTTCACACGCATATTATATCACCTATATCTTAGAAATGCTTTTCTTTCTGTCTTGAAGTTGATCTAAAAATTCATTAGCTAAAGCGTCAGGTTCCCAAACAAAAGCTCTAGGAACCTGAACAACTCTAAAATTAAACTCGGCTTTAATCTCTTCAACCGTCATCAGAAGTGGCATAAGGGCAGCGTTTTTGCATCGCCATCTACCACTTACCTGATTTGCAACAACCGCAGAGTCTGTGTAGATAATTGGATCAACCAAATCTGCCATCGAACAAATCAAAAGCCCAGCTATAACAGCTTCATACTCAGCCTCATTATTTGTTCTAGGACCTAAGCCCCTAGCAAACTGAGCTATCTTTTTTCTATTCTTGTAAACGACAACACCACAAGAAGCTTCACCGAACTTCTTTTGCCCTTGGCCTCTTGAGGCGCCATCGCAGAAAACCTCTATATTCACTTTGCATCCCTAGTTAAAATGGAATGGAAGTCTAACAGCATGTCTTGCATCTCGGAAATAGAATAATTACTTCTTTCATCCTCATTCATCTTTACAAGATAATATTCTATTGAAGTCTGAACTTCAGATAGCCTACAAATACAATCATCAATCGACTCTAACTCCGCACTTGATACCATAGTTTTTTGCTGTCTCCAATACTCTTTTTTCTTGCGCCGAAGTAAAAACCTGTATAGTTCTTATCAACGAATATCTTTCACTATTGTACTCTACCTGGGTGGGAAAATCTAACGCATCTCTTTTTTCCGAATAGAACTCGTCAGAAGACGACACAGATTTATAATGAGCTATAAACATTGTGACTCCTATTAATATGTATTAAAATCTGAATCAAGATAAGAACCTTTTTCTTCTCTATAAGAAGCTATCTGCATAGACTGCACCTTATCCATAAGCTTCCTAGAAGACTCAGAAGCGATTCTTGCAGCAGTCTCTATAGACTCGGCAAGATGTACAACAGCCTCGCAAACAACCAAAGCTGAATACTCATCTTCGGCCGCACTCATAGCGTTAGCTTCTCTTTCATCTTCGTTTTTGCCAACCTTGTTGGATTTATAAACCTTCTTGTACGCACCCTCAAGCATCTTGTACTGAGCCCTAGCTATGCCAGCAAATCTGGCAGCACGACCGTAAACGTTCGAAGATCGAGCAACTAGAGAAGCCAAGTTTTCTATACCCAAGTCCACCACATCAGACTCTGGTATCTCCACATAGTACATATGTTGCCTATCGACATCTGCGTAGGCTGTAACTATTTCGTTTAGCTGAGGACCCAGAAAACTTGATAAAAGCTCCTGGATCTTATCAACAGACTGTAAGTTCATTAAGACTTCTCCATGTCTATCAGGGTCACATACTCTTCGAGATCACACTCAATTATAGCATCTTTGATCTTGCTGCGTATCTTAACCAGATGCTCACGAACAGTATTGGGATGTTCATTTATTTTTTGAGATATCTGACTTGATCGGTGCCCATCAACATACCTCCACTTCAAAAGCTGCCGCTCTTGAACCGTTAGTCTATCAAACGGAACCATGTTTGACTCACCCATGACCCAGAATTCATCTATCTTATCTGCCGCCAGCATCTGCTCTAAACTATACTCTACCGGGTCAGCCTTAAATCCAACATGCTTCTCTTCAGAATCTTCATCACCAGTAGACTCATCGGCTAGCAACGGGAACGTTTTCCTACCCAACTGATCGATAAGAAAAATATCTACATTTTTCTTTAATAAATAGAAAAAATAGCTATAAAGAAAACCACTAAAAGGTATACTGCCCTTTCTTTCATATCTATTTATACACTGAAAGAAAGTCATATACACAGTCTGCTTAATGTCTTCTTCGTCACCATACCTTCTTGCCATATAGTGAATACCCCTCATGCACTCGTTAACATTTTTAATTACGGCTGGAGTAAACTTTTGTTTCATTAAAGAAAAACGAGTACCAGGATCTTTTATAAAAAGAGAGACAAACCTTCGGATATCATAATCATTTAAATTATACTTGCCATAAAAAAGAAGAGAAGAATATTTAGTAAGAAAATTGCTGAAGACTTTAAGCAATTCTTCTTGATGTTTAGATGAGCCAGTTTTGGCAAGCCTGATTAGCTCCTGCATTTCTTCTTCATCTAAAGAATAATACTGTTCCTTATAACTTTTTTTAGGCTTAGCCTTATCTTTTGTTTTTGTCTCGGTCATTTTTTACCTTCCCAATTTATAATATATTCTGCATACTCGTCTCTAATATCCTCATAATAAACAACAGCCGGAACTTCTATCTCTGCCATAAATTCTCTTGCTGCCTTGGAATACTTTCCAATAACACAAGTAAGTCTAGAAAACTCATCTGGATAATACCTCTTAAATCTTTTTAGTTTAATTTTACTTTTATCATCTAAGTATCCTTTAACCTCTATCCAATCAGAATTGTTCCCTAGAAAAAAATCTGGAGTGTAAGCTTTAGTTCCCCTCTTAATAGGAAAAGCAAAAACAGTAGGTTCAAAATCAAACTCTATTTTATATATATTTAAAACACGAACAAAATTTGCTTCCCAACTAGATCTAACATTCAGACCTATATCCTTCCTGAATCCAGTCCTGGTATACCTGTACGCATTACCGGCACTCCTCTTAATCACTCCGTCATGTTCGAGAATCTCTTGATCCGTCGACTTGTTTCTGATATTATTGAGGTTCGGATGCTTAACGAAGGAAGATTTTTCCAAAAAAAAGTCCTTGGACTTGACAACATATGGTTCCATTGTGGTATCCTATCACTCGTGAAATTGCAAGTACCTTTATTATACAACATTTTTTAAGTAAACACAAACAATAAAGGAAAGAAGAAAAAATGAACACACTTTCACTCATCACCAACAGCGTTATTCAGCAGATCAACGAGCAGACAATCGATGATCTACTGAACATGGGCTTTAGCCACGAGCGCGCTGTTAAGCTCGTAACCGAGTTTGACGAGTTTGATCTGGTTCAGGATTCAATCGACAATCCAGTCGAAGACTTCTGATACCAAACCCTTAAAAGAGGGGGTCGGGAAACCGGCCCCCTCTTTTTTATTACCTGTTTCTATTTCTAAAAACTCCGGTTCCACACGCACCAGAAGCTGCGTGATCGCAAAAAGAACAAACCCTAGTATTAGAAGTGGGCGTAAAATTAGTGTCGTGCACGATATTATTCATCTCTCTGATAAGACGAACCTTTACATCCTCAACATCATCGTCAGTAAAAAGGTGACCCTTTTTTCTGCCTGACCTTAGATAATAGAGCTCGGCATAGACGTCCTTGTCAGGGAACATATTCTTCATAGCCAGAGCATAAATACCAAGCTGAAGATTCGTGGGTATATCCTTTGGTGACACTTCCCACTTACCAGTTTTATAGTCTACGATATGGACTACATCGTCTTCAATATCGACTCTATCTATAAAACCTCTAACTCTATAAGATCCTATTATTAAATCAAAACCTAATTCTTTTTCATATATATTAAAAGTCTTATCAAAGTTTTGATCATAAAACTCATCGATAATCACATTGCCGGCATCAAGCAGTGCTTGTGGTATCTGATTCTTAGGGTCCCAAACAGGAATGGTTTTACTATATTCTACTTTTAATTCTTGATGATCTAAACGTTTATCTTTTTCCAAAACGTTTTCAAATACTTCATGAACAATATTACCAAGAACTGCGGCAGGAGCAAACTGCCTGGGCTCTTTAGAAATATAGGAATAAAAATATTTAGCAGGACACATCTTATATGTGTCTATTCTAGAATAAGAAAAATCTACTAAACCAAGTTTTTCTAAATCAGTTAAATCATCATAATTCTTAACGGGTATTGACAATACAACTCCTAATTTAATTCATTTGGATCAAAGATCAACTGGCCGCTCTCATCAAACTCTCTACCAATTTCATCTAAGAAATGTCCATTATACTTATTTCTAAAAGATCCTTCACCGACTGGAACCCAGCCAGTATCACCGATCTCCATAAAATCATCTTCCAAATAAGGCCACACAATAACACCCCCTAACTAAAAGTGATATCTGAAATACTTTCTATATTCATATAGTAATCTAAAAGAAGTCGTAAGTCGTGCATTTCTTGCTCATCAGCATAAAAACCCATAATCCCACAAGAAACAAACGTCTTAATTGGTTCATTCGTATTAGGATCTGCATACTCGGCAATAGTGACATTGCCCTTCTTCATCTTATTAATAATAAAATTATTCATAATCACTCCTCGTATATCGTAATAGGATTCCAGTTAGGATCATTCAACTTCTCACGCATATCATTAACGTAAGAGTCCCAGTCTCTTTCATCCTCAGACTTCTTCTGATACCTAACCTCACCCTTAAAGGGATTAGTCTTAAAGCGCGTTATAATTAAACGACCCTGCTGAGTCTTCCATCTTAAAACACCACTAGTACAATCACAGTAATCATCTCTATCAGCATCTATGCGCCCCTCAGGGTCATATCTACCACTACAGTCCGCACACTTAGCATGCTTGCCTTTGTCTGCGCAACGATTGCATGAATTGCAAAATCTCCAACAATCTCTTGTTGAAGGATTTCTGTACGTTCCTTTAGCAGCCATTATACCTCCAGGCTTATAATACTATTAATAGATTCTTCAACCTTAGGAGAAGCATCTAAATTAAACTTATACAAATATTTGTGGCGACCCTCATTAACCTGCAAAAACACAGGTCTATCACCTCTTGCAGAACTAATTATATCATAAATCTTTTCTACAACCGAGGCAGAGAGTGCTTTATCTACCTCAAAAACCATTGCTCTACCAGAAGACATCATATGAGAATCAATCTGCTCACAAGAAGAATAATATAACTTGTTTAAGGCATTCTCGTCGTCGCCTTCTTTAACAACGTTTCCAGATATAATATATATATCACCTTTTTGTATTTCTCTTGTCAGCTTCTTTGCGTCGCGGGGAAATATAATAACTTCAACATCAGAAGATATGTCTTCTAAAACAATCTTATACATCTTATGACCTTTTTTGGTCGTAATGTTTTTAACTGATGTGACTATTCCGCCAACTCTTATATGAGAACCTGCTTCTTGCTCATCAAGATTTATAATCTCACAATCAATCTTCTTGTAAAGAATATCCCATATGCCTGCAACCGGGTGATCCGTAACATATATACCAAGCTCATCCTTTTCTGACTCTAAGACTTCAAGCTCACTTAATCTACCAACCTCTGGCGCATCTTCTATAAGAAGCTCATCAAAAGCTCCGGCTCGAACCAAATGCTCTAAAGTACTTTTCTTTAAAACAACTGGATCACATCTTCTAAAGAAGTCAAATATATTTTCAAAAGGATGATCATCATCCTGACAACCAACAATCGCTTCTGCTATAGAATGTCCAATACCACTTACAGCTGACAAACCAAAAATAATTGTAGATTTATCAATGACTTCAAAATCTATTTTTGATCTATTAATTGACGGAGCCAAAACATCTATACCCAGCTTTCTACAGTCAGAAAGATATAAAGCCTGCTTGTCTTTATTTCCAACAACAGAACTCATAAGAGCAGCCATATACTCTACGGTATAGTTTGATTTAAGGTAAGCTGTTATGTAGCTGATCATTGCATAGCTGGCGGCATGGGCTCTGTTAAATCCGTAGCCACCAAAGTATTCAATATCAGAGAATATTTTATTAGCAAGAGTTTCAGTTATATCAGAAGAATCGACACAACCTTCAACAAACTTAGATCTCATTTGAGGTATCTTGTCCATCAACTTCTTGCCAATAACTTTTCTTAAATCATCAGCTTCTGCTGAAGTGAAACCAGCCAGCTCTCTTGCTACACCTAAAACATCCTCCTGATACAGCATGATCCCCAAAGATGGCTCTAGTACCTCTTTGAGTTTCGGGTGCTCATATGTAACTTTGCTTCGACCATGCTTACGATCTATATACTCACGGTCCATACCAGAGCCCATGGGACCAGGTCTATGCAAAGAGATCAGGGCCATTATGTCTTCAATGCTTTTTGGCTGAAGCGCAACCATCATCTGACGCATGGAGGAAGATTCCAACTGGAATACACCGATACAGTTACCCTTACAAAGCTCGTTGTATGTAACTTCATCGTCAAGAGGTATATCCTCTACATCTATATCGATACCTCTATGTTTTTTTACTAGGCGAACACAGGAATCTATAACACCTAAATTACGTAAACCTAGAAAATCTATCTTAAGGATTCCACATTGCTCTACCCGACCCATATCCCACTGAGTTACCAGAGGATTGTCAGAACCCTTTTGCATGACTGGGAGATAGTCAACAAGTGGGCCACGAGAAATAACTACGCCCGCAGCGTGTATACCGGTCTGCCTAACAATGCCCTCTAAGCCAAAAGCTGTATCTATAATCTCTTTTGAAACAGGATTAGAGTTGTATTCGGATACGAAATCTTCTACGTCCATACACTCTGAGAGCGTCTTAGAGATGCCTAGAACGGGCGGAGGGACGAGCTTAGATACCGTGTCACCCTCAGAGAAGCCGTAGCCAAGAGCTCTTGCAGCGTCTCTTATAGACTGTCTAGCGCCAGTCTTATTGAAGGTGCAAATATGAGCAACTCTATCGTGACCATATTTCTCTCTAGCATAATCTATAACTTTGTCTCTATATCGGTCATCAAAGTCAAGGTCAATATCTGGCATTGACTTTCTTCCCTCAACAAGGAACCGCTCAAACATCAATCCGAACTTAATCGGATCTAAATTCGTTATCTCAAAAGCATAAGAAAGAACACTGCCGGCAGCAGAGCCTCTACCCCATCCAACTCTTACGTCATTATTCTTAGACCATTTAACAAGGTCGGAAACAACCAAAAAGTATTCAGGGAAACCCATCTCTTTAACAACTTTGATTTCATGCTTCGCACGTTCGATAACATCATTAGGTAAAGGATCTCCATATCTTTTCTTTAAGCCCTCCCAAGCTAGTCGCTCAAAATACTCTACAGAAGTTTCTTCAGTAGGTATAGGAAAATCAGGGAAATATATTTCCCCAAATCTTAAGTCTAAATCAACCATATCGCAAACATCCATACTGTTTCTTAGCCACTCTTCAGAGAATGTTTGACACATTTCTTCATAGGACTGAAGATAAAAATTATCTCCAGTAAAAGAAAACCTATTTTCAGTATGAATCGTTGCGTTAGTAGAAACACACAACATAATGTCATGCGCCTTAGCGTCTTCACGGTGAACATAATGACAGTCGCCAGAAGGAACAACTTTGGCACCTATCGTTTCAGCTATTTTAACTAGATCAGATATGATACCGATTTGCTCACGCAAACCATGATTATGAACTTCTATAAAATAGTTTTCCTTACCAACTATCTCCTGCATTTTGGCAGCAGACTGTAGAGCAAAGTCATAATCCCCTCTAAGCAGAGCTTGAGCCACTTCACCATTAAGACAGCCAGAAAGAACTATCAAACCATCACTATGCTGAGAAATTAGATCATGATCAACTCTAGGTTTAACGTAATAGCCCTCTAAATAAGAGCGAGAAGATATCTTAATTAGATTATCATAACCAGATTTATTCTTAGCTAAAACAGTCAGATGGTAAGGACCGCGCTGCTCCCACTCGTTTTTAGCAGGGCCAGAACGCTCCTCTTCATCTCTATCAAATCTAGTTTTCCTAGCCTGATAAAGCTCAGAACCAAGAATTGGCTTTACGCCAACAGCTGTGCCAGCATCATAAAAATCTAACCAAGAATGTATATTTCCATGATCCGTAGTAGCAATACCTGACATACCAAGCTTCTTAGCTCTATCCAGATACTGCTCTATATCCCCATGTCCATCAAGCATGGAGTACACAGTATGGTTATGAAGATTAGTCCAATTTTTCACGAAATTCCTCTACCGCCATCTGAGTCCTTTAAGGCCTCATTTCTAATCTCACGATAAGTAATAATAACTACCCCGCCACAATACTTGCACGGGACAGGCTTACCCTCTTGTGCAAAAGGGCTGTTGTACATATATTTATCTGGCTGATCTGAATGACACTCAGAGCAAACGCCAACTACATCATCAGGATTTTCCACTGCCATGGTCTACCTCCTTTCTTATACTAACGTAGGCAAATCTTATTGGCGAAGGAGAGGTAGGTTCGTCTGTCTCAACATACCTATCGCCAATCTTAACCCACTTATTTTTTCTCTCTAACGAACATTCACCACATCCGACACCTGCAGCATTTGCTCTCTCGCAAGTGAAAGGTCTACCGCCTATGCCAAGCTGACGTCTTCTAATCCAGTCGTTAATATGGCTATTGCTCTTCTCAACATTATAGTCCTCGCAATTGCTGAGTATTCCATGAAGAAACTTAATAGACTCCTCATTATATGAAAGAATAGAACAAAGAAACAGTCTTGCCTCATGCTCTAAAAACTTAGTATCAATCGCCTGCTGCCACAATCTTTTTACTGCCGTACATCCCTCTAACAATCTCTTGGGAGTAAACTCTTTATCGTACTCCTTATATTCCTTAAATGCAGTAGAACCATGCTTATTGAAATAAGCCATGAAGTCCTTAGATCTTTCCTTGTCTATCTCTAGATCATAGATATGTTCACGAAACCACTCATTAGCCTTAGGATCAAAAGTCTGCTCATCAACAGTATTGTCAGATCTTTCACCGCAATACTCAACTATTGAGTCAATACCTGATCTGAAAACGTCATCAGACAAAAGATTCTTATACAGACCAGTATCTTGATGAACTGAACCCTCAAGTCTCCACATTCTTCTAGCATCATAAACGCTAAAGTCTAAACTGCTAAGCTCTAACTTTTTCTGCAGCTTTCCGGCTATCCATCTATAAATGTTTGGAAGATTGTTGGATGGATTCACCCCCAGCGTGACAGCCTCACACTCTATATGAAAACCCTTTTTGCCAGTGAAGTACACAAGGACAGCATTCTCTGGAACAAAGGACAGCAGATACTCATACAGTCGTAGACATTCCGAATATGACTGCGACATATCTTGATTATCTATATCAAAATACAAAGAACCCAATCTCACTGCATCATCTATGTTGGGAGTATTGTAATGCCAGATTGACGTATATAAGCCGGTATTATTATTCTCTTCCCTAAATGAATTGATGTCATCAAGATCTAAGAATACAGGATTGTCACCATCTTTAACCCTTATAACCCTAGATAAAGACGGCACATATTTAGCTATCTCAACTTTTCTCCACTGATGCAGATACTTGTCAGGATCTGAGGGTACTTTCATTTTATTACAGCCTTAATTTCTTCCGCATCAATATTAACATGAATTGGATCTTCTGTAAAATTATCTGAATGAGTCCTATGATAAACGGACTCTTTAATAATCCAATCAAGAATACTAATTAGATGATATCTATTAGCTATTCTTTGACTCTTTGTCTTTTCTCCACTTTTCATTTATAAGTTCACTATCTTCAATATAAGAATGTATTTTACTGGCAACATTGTCTGCAAGATGGACAATATAATCTAGATAAGTTATAGGGTAAGTTTCTGGCACCGGAGACCAAGGGCCCAAGTGACATCTAACCAGTCTAAGTATAGTATGAACAGCCTCTTCATTCAAGAACAGGGTAGTAGAAGAACCATCTGTCGAATACTCTTTATCGTACTCTATAGCTTTCTTAACTAAAGCCTCAACAGTGTATGGGTGCATCGGATCATAGTGAAACATATCGTCATCACTGGAACTAATTCCCTTGGTTACATCATGGAGAAGACATGCAGCCATAACCATATCTCTCTCATCTGAAGTAACGGTATAAGAATCACATATAGATCTAGCCACTCTTACAACACGCTTTGTGTGCAAAAGATTTCCACCCTCACCATGCTCATCTGGCGGATGATACTTGCCAGAAAAACTAGAGGGAATAGTCCAAAAAGACTTTGCTTTCAGCATTACAGATCTAACAAAAGATTTTACTTCATCATTCTCAATATAGTTTATTTCCTCTAAGATATCTTTTAGAACATCATTTTCTTGATCTTCAAAATTATCTGAACCAGATTCAATAATTTCATCTAACATATTTTTAGCCATACTATCTCCAACCATTCCACTTTGAGCAAGGCTCATCAAACGGACACTTTTTACAATAAGGAGTCATTCCTCTTCTAGGAACAAAAACTTCTTTTTCAAATATTACGTCACCCCAATACTCAACAGAGTCAACATCTTCTTGGCTAATATCATACTCGTTGAACTTTAGGTTATCTGACAAAAGATCTATGTAACCAAAATGGGTATCTGCAGCTTTGGAAGGATGACGATTTTTAAAACCAATATACATCGTCGCAAAATCTACCTGATACATAAACCTATTGGCATTTCTATAGTTGAACAAAAACTTTACAACATAGTTTTTTCCATTCTTATGGTAAATTAAATCAAAGGTATCTTCAACTCTAACATTTTTATTTACTACAGCAACATAGTCTTCGCTAATAGCTATCGGTATCATTTCATAGTCAGAATATTTCTCATGAAAATTCAGGAGCACTGACGAAGCTTTAGTTGTTAAACTAGCAACATTGCCGTAAGCGCTTTCGTGTTGCTCTGTTATTATATCATAAGAATCCATATTCTTAGGAAACCACAACTTCTCCCACCGATTCAATATTGAAGAAAAAGACGGAGAAATACCAGCTTGCTTCTTGTACCAAAAGTAATACAATATATTTTTAATTGTTTGCTCAAACCTAATTGTATAAATATCTCTAGAATACAACTTCTCTGAAAGCTGTTCTACATACCTATAGTCATACAATCTTTCACAGGTCTGAAAATCTTTTATGGCATCTGTAGTTAAAGATAACATTAGTCAAATCCCTCTCCATTTAAAAGATCATTAAAAGCAGATGACTCTGAATAAGAACTATCTCCAACAACTTCATAATCTTCATAAATTTTCTTACTGTCAACATAACGAACCAAAGGAGGATCATAAGTAAAAGAAGAGCCAGTAATCCTATTCTTAGGTATCTGTAGCTGCATTATGTTCTCATCTTCAGTATCGTCATCGGTTGCTAAGCGCTTCTCTGTTATGAAGATAGTGACGGCACACTTCTGTTGAATGGCTAGCGAACCACCGGTATCAGACTGCTGAACAACCTCTCTCTTCTCTTTCATTCTATTTGAATTCTCTTGAGCAGTAATTATTAAGACACAATTCATGTCTCTAGCAAGCTTCTCAAGCTTAACCATCATCTCCTCAAACTCACCCCAACGAGGTTTACCTTTGCCGCGCGTGAACATAGACTGAATAGTATCTATAATCACCACATCGGGAGTTGGCGCATCTGACCCAACCAGCTCTCTAAGCCATGACTCTAAATCCTCAAAATAAGGAGTGTCGGGATCATGTCTAACCATAAGACGATCACCCCATTGAGATAACTTCTCCTGAAAAATTCTTATGTTCTCTTTTTTCTGCTGCTCAGACCACTTATCTGCTTCCGAGTAAACATTCTGACCTAAAATTTGAGTCATTAATATTCTTTCCCAGTGACCTATAGCCTCTTCAAAATTAACGTAAAGAACACGATAATTATTATCCAGCCAGTGATTAGCTAGACACTTAGCAAAAGTGCTCTTGCCCTTACCTGAGGGGGCTATGACAGCATGCACAGCCCCCTTAAAGAAGCCGCCCTCATCCGTATAACCCATGGCTCTATTCAAGGACTTAAATTGTGTTGGAACAAAGTCTGGTATATCAAGAAGTTTTACTGCTCTACTAGAGATATCATTAGCAGTGGTTATATCTTCAAAAGGATTTCTTTTTACAAGGGACTCAATCTCGTTGATTTGAGAAGTCAAGAAACTAATTCTTGCTATATCCTCATCACTACGAAGACCCTTTTTAGATATTAGTAGACGAAGCTCATCTAAATAATTAGACTGCTTCTTCTTACTTGCCTTATGCTTAACAAGCTCAGCTAAAGACTCTTTGCTTGCAGTCTCTAAATCAGATATATAAGACATCATTACACCGACACCCTCAGATCCTCCAAGGGCAGCGTAAATATCGGTCTCGTCTGAAAGCCACAGCTTAAATGCGTTGGGATCCACCACGTCTAAACCAGTAGACCTATGATAAGAAACTAGAGCAGAGTAAAACTCGTGAATACCTTTTTCCCCATGAACAATTCCGACAATATCATCAGGTAGATTCTTGTTGAAAAAAGATATTGCACCCTGCTCCTTAAAGCAGAGTGCGAATACCTGATACTCTAAGTTTGTCTCTTGAACATCCAGCTCTTCATCTATTGCCATCAAGTTTAGAGTCCTTCATTCTTCTATATGCTTCTTTTCGATACTCTGAATTCTTCTTCTTCATTTCTTTATAGAAGTCTGAATTAACCACAGAATACTTTTTCTTAGGAATACGTGGCTCAATTGGAGTATCTCTTATAGCATCTAACATTCTATCATAAACGCTCTGCTCAGTCAGAGAATCGTTATACCTAAATACAACAAGAGCTATTCCATTATCCTTACAATACTGAACTTTCTCTTCGTCTCTTTTCTGAGCCTGCTCAAAATCATATTTAGAATCATAAAATCTACTTGTGAAGTAGAAATGCTGACGACCATGATACTCTGCAGCGAGTTTAAATCTCGGACAATAGACATCAAGCTTCATCTTATTTCCAATATGAAACTCATTAACAACTTCCTCTCCAGGAAGAAGCTTTTTCATAATGTTAGTTAAAGCTGTCTGACCTCTTGACATCTTTTTTCTTGATTCTTTTAACCAAGAAAGACCAAGATGGTTGATCATACTATTAACCTCTTTTACGCTTACATCAAGCTCAGAGGCTATAGCAGATATTGAGAGGTCGCTATCAAAAAGAAGGTCCGTCAAAAAGTCTAAGTCATCGGGATCAACTTTTTTGTAAGTCTTCCGATTCTTGTTCATGATACTTTTTGCTTATGCCCCTTACTTAAAGTCAACATCTTACCAAGATCTATGACTGAAACATTAAGATTCTTCCAAACCTTAGGTAACAATCCTAAACCAAAAACACCACAGTCAAGTAGACAGTAGTCCAACTCACCATCAAGCTCCGCAAGCTGCGCATAAACGTCATCAACCTTATTGTAGTAGTTAGAATAAGGGATGCTGATTACGTGAATATTGTGTCCAAAATGTTTTGCAGCCATTTTCTTATCATGAAATGTCACGATAGCAGACTTAGAGTACTTGATATAAAAATCTGATATAGAAGATATAACATCTCTATCATTTAGATAATAGTATTCAAAAATATTTGAATAGTAATACTCACCGCCCTTATGTAGGCCTATCTTATAGTGTCTATTAGCTTCTATGTCTGACTGAAGCGAATGGGACACAGCCTTCATGATGTTCTTGTCATTAGCCTTCAACGAAGTAACAACGTTCTTGGCAAAGAAGTTAGGAAAAGAGTTTTCGCTATTCTTACTCAAGGCAACTATAGAAGCCTTGGGTACATTTATGTACGCAAACTTTTGCTTATTGCTCATTGCATAAGTTAAATTTATTAGTGAGTGCTTAGGATCTAAAAAAGTCATTTTTACCCCTATCAGTTTTCGATTAATGAACTCCAGTTAATTAAAACTGGGTTTTCATCTACAATTGAATTAATATGATCTAAGTTGTGGAACTTACCACCATCTATATTCGAATATCTTTCGTATTTAGACTGCTTGTCTTCGTCTCTTATATATCCCAGATGCTGCATGACAAGATTGGAGTCAGTCCAAAAGTTTCTTGCGCCTATCCAATTTCTAACATAGGTAGGCTCAGAGCCACATGCTAGCTCCCTATTCAAGAATGCCCCATCCTCCATATACCTAAATATACGAGAGCTATTTGTAGGAGCCCAAAGCTTATCCACCCTATACTGATGCTCGTTCCACATGTGATAAAAGCGAACGTTTACCACATCGAAAGGAGAATTATCTAATACATCAGATATAGGCATATTTCCTGTATGAAATAGCTTCTCATCGCAATCAATTGCGATAACCCAGTCACCTACGGAAGCAAACTTAGAGAGATTTGACCACGCAAATGCTCTTAGTTTTCCTTCGTGAACGTTAAATAATTGCTCCGGAGTTCTAAACACTTCTGCATACTGAGAAGCTATTTCTGGAGTGTCATCATCAGAACAATCATCAGTAAATATTATCTTATCTACTTGAGTAGATAATCTTTCCAGTACGTCGACTAGAAATCTTGAAGATTCATTTCTTCCTATCATTTGTGCATAGATCATTTTACCTCACATCTACGCCATAGGGGGGAGGGCGTTAACCCTCCCCCCTTCCAATACGACAAATTAGTTAATCAGTTAGACAGCTGCTGACGAGCCTGAACGGCAGTAATCCGATCAGTCTCAACATCCTTATAGATGAGCTCACCGTTAACACCAGTAACGGTACGACGATTGCTCATGGCAATTTTCTCAGCGGATGTCTTATTAGGAGCCTTAACGATTGCAGTTGTAGTAACCGTGAAGTACTTGTACTTATTCTCTGACATTATTAACCTTTCGGGTTAGTTTGTTGGGTAGTTAACAGCGATATACTCTATCGCATCTTGCATCGATGATGCAAGTTTTGTTGCCATATATTTTAGGTACACTCTAGAAGATGCTTGCGGTGAAGCGAAAACTATCACTGGTTGCCCGTGAAACTTTGCCCACGCCATCTCAAAGTCTGTACCTATATATTGACGATCTGAGATCATGTACTCTACGAGAATTATATCAGCTCTCTTCTGGAGAAACAAGTTCTTCTCAACAATTTCTTCAGGAGTCTCATAAAAAGAATCTGAAACCGTAGTAGGATCCAGTACATCATAGCCTCTTAGATGTAGCTCGTGAGTAGCAACCTTTCTCCACTCACGGCCATACTCTTCGTGACCTTCAATTGCACCTGAAAGAAAAACTTTTTTTGGCATGATCAATCTCTCTCTATACCTATCATATCACATGCATCTCTAAAAATCTCTCTGCTAGTAGAAAAATGTTGATCAGCGTGTCCGCCGACAGCAGAAGACTTATGCCAACTGTGACCTATAGAAACGGAACCATCATAGACTAAATTATAGCCTCTGTGTCTAGCAAAATACGAACACCACGTCTCCTCATAATAGTGAGGAGTTGGCAAAAATGCACCGACTGCATTAGGGAACATTTTACGATACTCTGGATCATTAGTTAACGCATCCCACACAGAGCGCCTAATAAAATAGGCTGAGCCAGAAACTGTCACACAGTTAATTCTATCCCTATAGAGTTCATCTCCAGGATCATGCTCTCTCCAACCCCTATGTTTAGGAGCAGTATTCGTACCAACTATTCCAGCATGAGTTATGAAACCATTTTCATCTCTTTGCTTTGGTCCAAGTATATGTATATCTTCGTTCTGATCAAATATGTCTTGTATCTTTTTAACATCAGAAGATGACATCCAAACATCTGAATTTAATAAACCTATTATTTCAGAAGTAGAATGATGTGCCATATTATTGCAGGCAGAAGAGTAGCCAACATTTTGATTTTGAAAATACCTAGATATCTCGTACGTTAAACCGTTCTGCATGATCCAATCATGACTGTTATCACTAGAACCATTATCCGCTATATTTAACGTCCAACATCTATTGCCCTGATTTAAATCAGAGTGTAGACAATCTAGAAATCTTTTCAGAAGGTCTCTAGTATTATAGTTAACTATACAAAGGTCTATCATATAAATCTCCTATCAACAGCCATACCGAAAGCATCTTCTGGATCTAAGCCGTCCAATATCATATAGGAAAAAAATACTTGTGCTTCTAATATTTCATCAGAATCAAAGAATTCCGTAAACCTATTCATGTACTGCTGAAAAGTTGTGTAGCTATTACCAGACTTCTTCTTCTTGTTCGACATAATGTGTTTCATTTGATTGAATCCTAATGTCATCAGCTATATCTCTCCAGGCTTGAGCCGTTGATTCATCTGCTTGTTCAGACCCAAGTATATCACAAGTCTCTGCCAAATACATCAACGTACTATACGGCATAACAACAACTGCATCTCCTGGGAGCATTTTGCTGTTGTGCTTTTTCTTTAACTTACTCATTTTCCTTTTCCTGTTTTTCTACCCTATGTAAAGAAACTTCACTAGTATCCGGCTGATAGGTGATAAAAAATATCTTCTTATCTTCTTCTGTCTGACCCTCTGGAGGAGGGCTGTCATGAGCTATCTTAGCAGAAGAACAGCCATACACTTGACTGTGATTATCATAAACCACTAAATAATTGAGTTTAGATGCGGGCATATGGCACCTCTATAACTTTAACTGAACTTGATTCCAAAAACTCTTTCACTTTACTCCAGTCAGAGTATGTGTCATCCTTTAAATGATACACCTCTTCAACGGTTGAGTTGCATATCATTTTAGCACAACCGAAGCACGGGGGTCCATTTACATAAAGTTTTTTAGCCCGAGAAGAGTAGTCCGAATGAAGGAAAGCATTAGCTTCTGCGTGTATAGCAATACAATTATCATACACAGATCCACTAGGACTATTCTCCATATACCTAGGGCATCCGCCATCTTCGCAATGAACACTTCCTTTGGGGCCACCATTGTATCCGACACCAACTATGTGGCCCAAATTATCTACTAGAACTGCACAGTATTTCTTTTTACCACACGTAGAAAATATTCCGGCAGCAGAAAGACACAGCTGCATGTATTGAACATCTTTTCTAGAAATCATACTATAGCAGAAGAGACAGTGCTGCGGCAGCGCCGGTAGCTAGAGATATAGCAACGGATAAAATCTTAGTAGTCTTATCTTGTGCAACCTGATTTAAAAACTGCATTCCTATACACCAGTTCAGCATGAGTGTAAATATAATTGTTTTTATAACAGTATCCATTATCACTGCTCACATAGCAACATGAGACTCACAGGAAACTTGGGTGTTATAAGATCTTTTACCGCCTGTGCGTACTCTTGAATTTCTTTTTGGGAATCTTCCTGCAGTCTCTGATTCAAGAAAAGGGCTATAGATTGCAAGCTACACGACCAACGATAAACAACGTGCATTCCGTAGGCGGCCAAGAAAAGTCTTGCCTGCTCAGGGGCAACGCCATTACTCATCGCGGAGTTGTATAGCTCCTCACCCTTTTTGACATACTGCTCCAGCTCCTCCGTCAAAAAAGAACCGGTAAAAGGATCTACAGGACCACCAGATCCCTGCTTTTTATCATCTGCCGCTAATCTCCACTGGTCTTTCGTCGGTATGTAAAACTCTGGATCCATAGTAATATATCTTCTAGATGACTCATTCCAAGAATCCATAGTATGATCAGAACCAACCACATACTTCCAATGCTGTCTGGCAACCATTATGGGAGCTTTAAATTCAAAGGTAGCAAATGCATGTCTGAAAGGAGACATGTGATTCTCTCTGACGAGAAACTCTAAAAGTCTTGCATCTTTTTGAGACATCTCTTCAGATTCTTTAGCAAAAGAAGCTCTAGCCGCATTAACAACAGACAGATCAGAACCCATGACATCAACTAATCTGACATAACCATTACCTAAAACATCTATACTCTTTACATCTTCATTCATCAAAGTCGTCACTATCTTCTCCTTCATATAACTCATCCCTATATTCTATCATACATTCATTAAAATCTTCACATATCTTATAAATGCAGCTCAATAAGGAGTGATATATGTTATCATCTCTAAACAATAAATCTTCTTTATCTTTAACATGTAAAAACAAAATCTCCGAAACATTAGATACAGCCTCCAGCAACGACTGCTGAACCAGCAGAAGCTCCTGAAGGGTAAACGTCTCTTCTTTCTTAAAAGATTCAGATATTTTTTTTAAATCTTCAGATGATATTATCTCACTAAATCTTTTCTCAAAATCTTCTGAGTTGGATTCCATAATCTCACTTAATAGGACACGCTCCGCCTTCACACTCCAAGTTGTCAAGAGAGAACTCGTTTATATCATCAATAAAAGTAATGTCTCTTATCTTAGACTCCATTTTACCATATTGCTCAGCTGAAATCTCCTCGTAGGGGGCTAAGGCAAAGCCGTGATCACTGTGTAGCAAGAATGAAACAGACTTCAATCTGTTCTTGTAGTTCTTCTTCATCCATTCCTGGATTTCAGGTAGCTCTTCTTTACGGTAATAAACTGTAACAGAGACATTGTTGTCAGCCCATTCGCTCTGAGCTTTTACAACCCACTCCAACTGCTGAACGGCAGTTAAGTCTTTAGCCAAAGTCGCATGCTCAGGGGTCTTACAGGGAAATGATACTACACAAACAGTGTGATTCTCTTTTCCATCAAGACCAATGTCATACTGAACATCGTAGCCTTTTTCTCTACAGTAGTTCACCAATGGATCACTACTACCCATGCGAACACGACGAATATAATACTCTGAGTACGCGGGGTGAATTCCCGGTGTGACACCAGCAAGAAGGCTTAGAGTTCCAGATGGCTTAACTGTTGTAAGCTTAATTGAAGGATTGATACCTAGCTCAGAAGACCACTCTTTATCGTAGTCTCTTAATGCCTCGTAGCATTCGCTAACCCAAGACAGCTGCTCCTCAGTAGACTGAAGCCAACCAGTTACACCCTGACCAAGTCTACGGTTTTTAGCAATAACGCTTTGAGACTTAGCGTACGGGTAAGCTAAAGTGGTGATAGCTTTTTGAGTTTTATAAAGAAGCTTACTCAAATCCATAAGCTCTTCTTTGCTTTCGATATTCGGCAAGAAGATCTCAGCTAAATTGCAAGGCTCACCATCCTCAAGACCTATTTCGCCACAAGGATTTGTTCCTATAACACCCTTGTCATTAACTTTTTCACCCAATCTACCATACTTGCGAATAAGATCACGGTTAATTAAACCATATGGCTCGCCAGATCCATCATAGCCTTTCCAAAATTCGTCAATTATCTCGTCGTAAGAGTCAGCAAAAATGGAGTTATTTGAGTTACCGCGCCATGCAGGGATATCTCCCTTTGACCAGTTCTTCGCGCGCAAATACAAGAAGTCATCTGGATCACCAATTGCTATTTGTGCTGAACGGCGTGCAGAGCCAGCAACCACGATCTTACCGATGATATTACAAATATCCAGGGCGTCAACGGAACGAATCTTTTTACCAACACGGGCATCAAGGATCTTACCTATATCAGCCATACCCTCGATTAAAACCTCTGGACCAGACGCAGTACCGCCAAATGTTTTTAGAGCCGCACCATAACCTCTAATCAAAATTGTACTATAGGTAAATGACTTACCGGTGTGGAAGTAGCTTTCCAGAACTTTACCCAAAAGAGAGGACCAGCCCTGTCTTGAATCTGGAACTATAAAGTCTGCGTCGTTAGTCTTCTCATGTAGAATACTATCAACCTGCTTGACCTTCGGCATGTCGTGAACAACTGCTCTTTCAACAGTGAATCCGACTCCACCACCAACCATTAAATGATCCATGAGGAACTGAAAATCCTCAACCTTTGAAATGGTTGTCATCCAGCAGTTAACAAGTGAGACGCCGCTCATCTTTTCAACCAGTGGAGTCCCTAGCTGCCAAAGAGATCTACCTGCAAATATACCCTTTAAATTAAATATGTAATCAAATAATCTTTCAGCCTCTTCCTTAGTATAGTTAGCACCTATTGCCTGTGCGCCTTCTATACAGCGAGCAATGGTCTCATGCCAGTACTCTTTTCTGCCCAGATCCTCAACATCTCTTGAATATGTACGACGATAAACGATTTCACCTAAACCATTAAAACCCCAAGGCGCTGTTTTGCCAATGTAGCTGTTTACAAAATCCTCACTAAGAATATTATTAGACATTTTTTACTCCCGATTTATTTACTTTGATTACGTATTTATTGTTTGTTTTAGCTAGCTCTGCCTTTTTAATCTTTAAGATCTGGTCGACAGTATAAACCTTATGTATTTCTCTCTCAAAAAAATAACCACTTCTCCAATTAGGAATACCATTTACATGATGCTTGTGATTCATAAAAATATTACAAATAACAGCACCGCCGTAAGCTCTAACAAGGTTAGAGATTTTATCTTTTACACCTGCCAAAGATTCTTCTCTGACAGTTTTATCTTCTTTCACATTTTCGTATAGCCAATTAAATGCTTGACGAGTCATTGGTAAAACATCTATTGGATCTATAACGCCTTCTGATATGATAATATTTCTTTTTTTAGAAATTTCTAAATCTTCTTTTAAAACACTTTTATATATATCAAACCAATCATCTCTATTAAATTGCTCCCACCTAGTACACCAAAAAAGAAGATTATGAGGAGGATCAGGTATTGGAACTTTTTCAGCCAGAGGAAGTATAGTAGCACAAGCTATCGCTCTTTTCATCTGGTCTTTTGCTACATTCTCATTACTTTCTTTTTTAAGAAACAAATTCCATAAACGAACTATGTGCTCTTCCCACTCTATGTCAGCGACATACAATTTCAGATACTTATTGGCGACATCTATCGGAAGAACACTCTCTTCAACTACTGACTCAATATCTAATGACGACACTTACTTCCCTTATAATCTTAAATAAAACTACCAAAACTTATAAACTTGCTGATGAAAAGAATAACCCCGCCTAATGGCGGGGTCACTCTATAGATTTTCACCCGTGCATTATAGCACAGGGAAAGGTATTACGTGTAGCTTAAGCTTCAGCCTTTAAGGGTAGCTGCACTGCCGGGATCACCGACGCGTGTAGCAACAAAACCCTTGAGAACGCTGATAGCAGCTGCAACACCAGCTGTCGCGGCAGCCTTGAGCTCGTCAACACCACCAACGGTGTAAATGGCCAAGAAAGCCTGAGCCGCTGTCCAAGCTGCTCTTTCTATTACGTCTTTATAAAGTTTATTCATAATTTAACCTCTTTAACTATATTGTTTACGTATTAGCTTCTCTATAAGAAGATGAAAAGTTAAGCCTAACCACGCTCCTATAAATATGCTCCCTGTGCTCGGTTTTTCGGTTAGTCTCCAGAAAGACCTAGTTAGAGTTTCGATCTTACTGGACTTTATAGCATAAATATCATATGCCATAATACCCAAGACCAATGCTACCCATCCATAAACTCCGCTTGTTCGATCCTTGGAATCTAAAACAAGTGGTCCAGAGAATATATCAGAGAGCTTTGGCCGAAGGAACCCCTTGGAACTCTTGAACTCTATTTTGCCCATACTCATTGTCATAACCTGTAGGATAAGCCTCACCATATCCTGCGGTGAAGACAACAGCACTTTGAACACCACTAAAGGCAGCTGGGATAAAGTAGCCAAATGAACTTGGCGCCCCTTGAGCCTCGGTTCTCTGAGCATGACCGACACCGGTCATGACATTAGCTGAGTCTACACCATCAAAGATATAATTGTTATAGCTGTACTCAGAGAAGTACTGATTTGCTTGACCAAAATCTCTTGGGAAAGCAACAGAACCCTCTAGACCCTTGTACTCATATGGCCTAAATCTAGCACCCTCATACGTGGCACTACCGTCTGGGAATGTGCCTGAGAGAGGATGAACATAGAAAACAGATCCCGTAAACAGTTGTGACAGGAACAGGTTGCCAGGATGACGGCCTGTACCAGGAACATGATGATTATCGGGAGCACCGTCAAGTACATGGTCTGTGCTGTACAGTGGATAGAAAGAATAGGTGCCGGTACCCTTTGCTTTGCCGGTCATAGTTGTATATGGGTTGACCATATTAACAGTACTACGACCCTTTAAGACTGGTCTAGGACCTACGTAAAATGTAGCCATTTCTTATCTCCTTATAAAACGGTATGATATATATAGTAATTTAAAAACTTGTTTTCCCCACTTTAGTTATACTCAATTATAAGATCACTCAAAACCGGAGCAGTCTTATCATCAAGCATACTTAAAGTAACCTCTATCCAAACACTATTAGAAGCTCCAGGATTAGTCAAAGAATAAACCCCTCCATTCTCATATATTACTCTATAAGAAAATGCACTAGACATAAGACTTCTTGGAACATTATATATTTTTGGATTAACACTAACAATATTGTTAATTACACTACCATCTGCTGGAGTGAACTTGATAATAGTTCTACCAGTTGGTAAATACTTATTGAATCCGACATCTAAATCAGATAAACCATAAGTATAGATAGCTTTACCCTGCTCAGTGAAATAGCTCCTCTGATTCATCTTCACCCTTAAAGCAGTTATATCAGTATCAGGGAAGACAAAAGCTAATGGACCTGAATTACTGACCTTATCGGAACCAATAACATCCCAACCCCCGGGTGGAACCTTGCCGACAGCATCGGATTCGCCATCATATAGCGCAGTTCTATTTAAAGGGAGCCATCCATCAGAGGAATCTAAAACAGGATTAGGCTTTGTAGTGTACTCAATAGAAGCAATATCAACACCAAAAGCTGGATAAGGATTAAGTTTTAAAATATTAGTTTTCAGAGAACCAGAAACTTCGGAAGGAACCTTCAAATACAGCATCATCTGAGCACCAGAAGCAGACGGTGTATCAGCTATAACTGTTCTGCTCCAAAACTTATCAGACTTATCTAAAAGAGCATTATATATTGGAGTAGAGTCAACAACAGACCCGGGCCCATCAACACCAGCAAAAGTAGTATCAACTCTAGCCTTAAAAAAGTCTGGGACAACCTGCCCCGTTACTGCACCAGAAAACTTTAGCTTAGAATAAGAACCGCTTTCCACTTTAGGAAGAGTAATTATATTATAGACTGGATCAAAATAAAGAAGCTCAGTTCCAGAAACAGCAAAAGAAGAACTAGCTAACGAAGCATAATCTACTTGGCTAAAAGAGTGTATGGAAATCTTTTTCTCTGCCGCCTCTAAGGCAGCTATCCTGTCATCTAAGTCTTCAATCGCAGAAGTTAAAAATATGTGGTCTTTAAGAACCCTCTCGAATGCACTAGCCAACTTAGCGTCAATCAAAGCGGCTTTGTTATAAAGATATACAAGGTCCTTATAGTTCTCTTCAATCCTGGCGTTATAGTCAGAGCTGTCTACGGGACCATTATATTTATAATCCCTCTTTTTAGTATGAATTATATCAGCCATAATTACTATCTCTCTCTAGTCTTTGAACCTTATCGAAAATTCTTGACATTTTAGAACTCATAGTGTTGATAGTTTTTATCTCTACATCCTGAGAATTTACTCCAGTATCATCGAAATAAAAATCTACACCATCAAGATTGTAGGAAAGACCCTCACTTAATAGTACCGAACTATCGACGTCTTCAACATCACCAACAAAATACGTTAAATCTTCTAGGATTTTAGAATCTACTTCTTGCAAACTTTTATAAATTCTCTCTAAATCTATCTTAAAAAGATTAGTTTCTACGTTCTCAAGCTGACTTGATCTATGAGATCTATACTTAGTTCTAAACTTTGCAAATGCTGGCTGAAGAATTCTCTCATATTTTGCTCTATTTTTATAAGTTCTAAACATATAAATTAACCATCCGAATGTCTAAATTTAACTTTTACAGAATTAACACTTGGCGTCTTCAATGGATTTGAATACCTAATTAAATCCACCCTATATCTGACTGCACTAATAACATCAGACATGCTTGAATAATATCTTATCAGAGATCTCTGTCCTATGCTGGTAGAGGACAAGATCTCTCTTCTACCAAATAAAGAATCAACTGTAAATATTTTTACGGAATCAGAAGATCTTTTCCTAAACTCAATTGGATCAACATAATTGTAGTAATCCAAGAAAACTGTACCATACTCTTCCAAACTAACCCCAGCCATTAAACTGAAGGAAAAATATCCACTTACATTTTTATCATAAAGAATATTTATATTATTAACACCCTCAACAAAATTCCAATCGACCTCGGCGGAAGAAAAGCCCGCAGGAATGTCAGCTATCATTACACCATTTAAATAAACAGAGAGATTGAAATCAGGTGAACTCTTCCTTATTTTATGAGAAACACTAACTGCATTCTGGCAAAGTAAATTAGTAGAGAAAAAACCAGAACTTTCAGAAGTTAAAGGTGTATTGGTTGAAATAATTTGGTCATACACGGTCTCCTTTAAAACCGAGAGATTATTCTCACGCGATATTTCAGAAGACCAATACTCTGGAGACTTATACAAAATCGCATCAACTAAATTACCAGAGTGTATCTTACCATAATGCCTAAAGTTACTTAACCCAACAAGCATGTACGGCTTAAGGACCTGCTCATTCTCAGGGACTGCAGCAATTCTGTAAGCCGTTTTCTCAGTAAAAGGTATCTTAGCAGGATTTAACTCACTGGATAAATCGGAATCATCTTTTAGCGGAATAAAAGTATAGTCAGAATCTGTATAATCAATAGTTTTATTATTATAGTTCGAAGAAGCCAAAGTAACAAACTTTTTATTCTCTTGCGCAGAAGAACTCAAAGGCTCTATAGGTATCCAATTAAAATCAGATATACCAGAATAGCTTTCCATATCAGCAGCGACGTAGTATTTAAGCTCAGTTTCAGGAGGGACATTAGCCGAAGCATCTATTGCAACAGAAGCTATCTCTAACAAAGAATTATCCCTCTTACTTAAAGTTATCGGATTTGAAACAAGAACAGATCTAACATCATGATAATCAGAACCAATTGCAATTTCCCTGAAGCCCATTCCATAAAAATAGGGATCTGAATTTGAAGAAAGAATTCTATCAGGCTCATTCTTTACAAGAGTAATGCTAACCGAACTGTATATATCTGAAGGAATGTTAAAAGAAAATCTATTGTACTCTTCGGAAGAAAGCTTTTCAAAATATCTGGCTTGCAATGTTGAGTCCAAAGGAGTACAGGTAACATATATATTTACCGGCGAAGCTGTTATAATCGAACCAGAGACCTTAGATATTTCTATAGAAGTAGATAAGGGTATATTAACAGAAAGAGCAACTATAGCAGGTTTTGATGATCTATAATCTTTTTTCCAGTAAGTATCATTTAAACCGTCGAAAACAAAATCGAAGTTTTCTGCTGTGTTAGAAGTTATAATTTCTTGACCATCAACACGCATTGAATATGAAACCGCATTTGAGGTGATCTGATCTACCGATATAACCTCAGATATGTTAGAAGTAATTTTAGGTATTGCCACATTATTGTTTAGCAAGTCGACATGCGCGGTGGTCAAAGAAAGATCGACATTGTCCGCTGTCGAAAATGTGTCCGCAAAAGAGTAGAAATATCCATCTGTATTAGAGTTCTCAAAAAGAAGTTCATCTATTTTAGACTCAAGCTGCTTTCTTCTGGCCTTTAATGAATCTAATTTATTATTCAAAACATTTACAACAGAGAACAATTCATTATTATTCTCAAAAACACAGTCATATAAAACCTCAAGATTTAATAGAGTATTAGCCATCAACTCGTTTAAATCATCAGGATTAATTATATTCTTTCTAAGAAGCAAATCGTAATCCACGTCCACAGGTAAACCAAATCTATACTTAGAGAAATACCTGTTAAAGTCCGCCCTAACTTCTTGCTCAGAAGGCTTACTTCCCTCTGAATAATAAAGTTTATATAAATTATTTAGAAACTTTCTTTTCTGTATTGTAGAAATATCCATTATCTTTTCACCTTAGCTATTAACTGATAAGAGTTTATGTTAGGTGTGACATTGTCATTTCTGTTTTTAGAAATTTCCATCTTAACTCTTACTTGCTTTACAGTCTTTGGAACTTCCGGATAATTTAAGTAGGCGACACCGGGTAGCTTGAATGAATCGGCAACGTTTTTATTGAAACAGATAACTTCTGGTATACCCTTATGATCAAGCTGGACGGGCGATATAGATATCCATCTTCCATCCTCAACAGAGATATAGTAATTTGCATCTACCTTATTTAGATACTCATTTCCAACATTTGTATCAACAGACAGCATTATCGAATCTAAAGCTACATCAAAATCATAAACAGTAGAAACTATCTCTATATTATTAGAATAAGTTTCATAATTAACAGATATATCTCTTATACCTAATGCCATTCTCTTAGCTGGCAAAACCTCTTTTTCCAATGCAACTGGTACATTATAGGTTTCAGAACTAGCAGAAAGACTATAGGAATAATCTATAACACTAATACTTTGAGGATCTATCCTAACTTCTGGAAAAGTATTTCCTGGATTGTAAACATACGTTCCATCGCCCTGATCACTAGCATGACTTTGTATAACTAATTGCAAAACAGACTTTGCTGTGCTTGCATCCTCTTCAGAAGAGAAGCGTATAGTCTGTTTGAAAACATTATCGTATATAAAATCAGAAGAATACAAAAAGCCATCTGGAGTACTGCCTAAAGTAATCTCACTAGATTCACTAAACCCAGCAAAATAATATGTAGTCCCAGTATTAGAATCAATAAAAGTAATAACCTTAAAACTTTCCGCTCCGCCATTCTGAGAAAGGGTAACAGGAACATTTTTATACGCGCCGCTGGCGGTCTTATACTCCAGCGTATCAGAAAGAACTGGAAGCAAAGAACGAACATCGTATTCAACTGAAGAATATCCACGAAGCTGATCTGGAGAGAACCTATTTAAGCCAACAAAAGGACTATTTGAAGAATCTGCATCAGAGTAGTTGGGTCTCCAGTACGCATGCTGTATCTCAACCTGCTGGAATTCTTCTTGCTCAAAAGCAATCTCTATCTTAGAAACTAATCTCTCACTAAACTTAATAGAAGCTTTATTGTAGAAGTAGTTTTTAGGTGCAGAAGAAGTTAAAGGAAGAAGAGAAGAACCTATGTATATATTGTCATCTAATATTTCTTCAAAAGATCCGTCAGCAGAAAAAACTTTTATAGAAGAAATCTTTACAAGCCTCATTGAAGAGAAGTACGGGACAATATCTACCGAGTTAGCTTTTTGCGCCGAACTTTTTTCCATCAAAAGGCTCATTTGAAGAGGTGAGCTAATATCGTGGTTGGACCAATTAACCAGAGAACCTTCGGGTAATGTTGAATCAAACTCACCGTCAGCTACGAAGCAGAACTCTTTCTCTGAAGGTAAATTACCGACTGAGTACAGACTCTCCTTGTCAACGTTCAAAGCCTCATACTCAAAGTATGTCAACGGACTTGAATCTACGGCAGACCTTATATAATTTAATGAAGGAGAATCTTCAAAAATATATTTATAAAACTCAACTCCTTCTGAATTTACTGATTTTATAACCTGATGATTATTACCTATAAAACCATTTCCCGAAGAAATAGAGACAGAAGTTGGCTGCCAACTAGTTACAGTAGAAACAGGAAAATTGGCACTTCCAGAACTGATGATAGGAATAAATCCTTTTTTAATCTTTGTAATATCTACTTTATCCAAATTATCAAAAGAATCGCCAACATAAATAATATCTTCAGCCTCACTTAAACTATACATCTGAAGAATTTTAGACTTAGAAGATATTCTTTCTACATATTTCTTCTCATTTTCTACTTCTTCAAAAAATAGATTAAAAGAACTAACAAGCTTTGCACTCAGGTAATCAACCTGCGGCATGATTGCGTTAATATCTTCTTCTAAATTCTGAGAAAAAGTATTCATCTTCTCAGAGTACGGAGGCTCACCCTTAATAACTGGAGTATACTTAGACATTGGAGCAGATATATTTTCATATATCTCAGACAAAATACTATTATATTCTTGTATTCTTTCTTGATTAGACTTAAACTCATTTCTAGCCTCTTTGACATAGAAAGATCTAAGCTTCATAAAGATCTGGTGGTAACTTAATGTATTAGAAGATGACTGTGCCATGTTAACCTATCAAACTATCTGATTTAAGAAATTTAGTTTATCATAATACGGATTATAATTATTTGTTTTCATCTTTATAATCACAGAATCTACTTTACCCGGCGCCTCAACAGAGTAAACATTTTTCCTTACAACTAATCTAAACCTAAGATTGTCTGGAATATAGTCATATTCAACAAAGAATGTATCCGTAATAGCTCTATCAAAAACAATTCTATTTCCATTTTGTATAAACAAGGGAGTGTCAGATGCAAAGAAAGAAACGCTTTGTGGCTTACCAGTATAATTAGTTAAGTTAATTGCATAACTGCCATTAGAAAAACGAACTCTAACCGGCATGTAGGCACCAGAAGTATCTAAAAATATTGTTCCAGTATTTTCTACATATCTAGAATTAGATGTATACACACTGTTAACATAAGGATTATACTTTAAAGAAACAGTTCTATCAGAACCAGTTCCTATAAACTTTTGCCCAGAACCCTCACTAGTAGAATATTTTCTTACCGCATTACTGAATATGTTAGTTTTAACAAAGTCGATCTCATAAGGATTATAATTAGACAGATTAGGCGAATACCTTGCACAGAAGACACTATTACTTGAATATATATCTCTATCTAAAATCGTTAACTTATTTGTAGACTGATTGTATTTATACTTTGTAGCATTTACCAATATTCCATCTTTATAAACCACAACTGATGTCGGCACTGCATTAAACCTAAGCCTACAAGATAAATCAACGGCATCTAAATATAAAACTTCAGAAGATATCTCATCTAGATTCGACGGCAAAAGAGGGTACCAGTCCGATTCCGAAGAAGGAGATTGACTAGTGGAAACAGAGAACTCATACGACGTAAGCTCTGGTATATCATAACTAAGATTAGAGGAAATTAAAGAATCATTAGCTACACCCACCTTAGCCTTTAGCCCCAAAACCTGCCCAGATGTTGGTATTCTTTTACTGACGAAAGCCGCCTTTGAATTATTATTGTAATCAGTTGACAAAAACTCAACTGCTTTTATAGAAAAAGTATACTCATACAGATCTGAAGACTCATTGATCAGCATTGACCTGACTGCATCATTGTAATCTCTACCAATAATAGGTCTTTGATAGAATTGCCTCTTTATATCTACTAGATCGTTAGAATTTTTTCTGGTCAAAAATCCCTTACTTGCAAGATTATTAGAAACAGAAGTTGCAGATCGAGTTTCAATAAAACTTGAAGATCTAACAATGTCAGAATTTCTATCAAGAGTTTCCATAATAGATAAAACTAAATCTATAAATATTGGTGACCTGTAAAATATCGGCTGATCTTCAAAATCAAAATTGTTAATCATATAAATTTCATTTTGAATTTTGTTCTCATAGGTGTTCTTATCTTGCGGAAATTTATAACTATAGTAATTATAGTTCTGAGAACTATTTTTCCTTAAACCAGAAACAGTATTCCTCATCTTAAAGAAATCATACACAACATCTTGTATTAAACTAAATCTCCCACTTCTTTCAGCTGTTCTCTTGTTAGCAAAATCTTGAACAAGTTTTGAATTAAGCTCACCATTTATAGGAGTCATCTTACTTCTGTAATAAGTAGATTGATTAAACAGCAGGATTACTTTTCTTACAAGCTGCTTAGAGAAAGAAGCTTCAAAATCATTAGCCAAAAGTCTAGGTGCATTTAAAAGGGTGAGATAATTATCATCTTGAAGAGAGCTATTTGTATTATTAACATCATCAAAGAAAATCACAGCCTGTAAAAGCTTTAAACCATTACCAAAATTAGGAGCAATTCTTAAAGTATCCATTTCAACACTAGAAATAAACTCAAACTCTACTGCAACCTGAGCACCAGATATACCATCTGTATCGTAAGTTAAATACTTATTATAATCAGGTAAAAACGAATTTAAAATAACTGGACTTTTAGCAGTAACGCTCCAGGCATCCTTTGACAAGTCATTGAAAACATTTTCAAAATCACTCTGACTAGTGACATAGTTATCGTAATTAGTTTTAACAGAAACTGATTTTATATTATTTATAACATTTTTAGACGAGTAGGAATTCCCTATCTTAAACATGCCCATTCTAGAATCAACAAAACCGTTACCACCCATAGGGAAGCCTTCAGAATCCCTATCTGGAATTGCGAAAGAAATACTATCGTAAATATAGCTATCTAAAATATTGTCAAACTTTTCAACATAATTAGAATTGTAATAGTCGTCTTTACCGGATAAAAATTCATAATTATCAACAAATAATTCTAGATTAGAAATATCCTTTTTCACCTTTTCTATTTCCGAATCAAGAACACTTATCATAGAATTTGTGACCAAACCTATTGAATTGGTGATCGAAAAAAGCTGTTTGATTCTAAGAAAAGAATCTCTAAATAGATCAACGACAACATCTCTGTTCATAACAGACAGCTGCGGAATCCTACTAGCAGCAAAAGCGGTGTTTCCGGCATAACCGCTAACGGTATTTATTAGAGCCTGCATGTCCGACTTTTGAACCCTCATAGTTCTTATCAAAGACGAAACATTTGCCCTGCTAGAACTAGACAAAGAGTTAATAGTGTCTGGTAATATATTTAACATACTAACTCCAAGTATTTCCGTTCATATCTTGAATCTCATAGGCAATGCCTGCAGTAAGGTTATTTGATATAACAGAATAAATTTCTTTTTCATCTATAAAGTTATCTCTAACTTCTTCTGGAATTCTAATTATAACATAACCACCGCGTGAATATGCTTCACCGAGAGGTGAGTAAACATCCCAGTTAGATAGTACCTCTGGAATTTCGTTTAATAACTCATAATTACTCTTATCCTGAGCAACACCGCCACCCTTAATTCTTATATCCAAAAGATTTGGCGGAGTATTCCTAGGCCTACTTAAGACATAAACGATAGCTATTGGAATGGCTAAGGGATTATAATCTTTAGAAGAAGAATCAAATATATTATAATCCCAAGTATAGTTTATTACACTTCCCACCTCATACTCAGAGACCTGCTGGTATACCCCGGCAGCGGAGTCTAAAACAGAACTGCCAGAATCCCTCTTATACAACTCTTTAGGAAGTATGTATACATACATAGGAGTATCAAAGAATATATCCTCATAATTAAGAACAGGATTGATAGGTATTGCAGACCCATCTATATGCCTAATCATACTACTCTTATTTTGTGTAGTATACGAAATTTTAATAAGCTTCTTATCTGAAGGGACTTTTGGTTCCTTAAATTCTATAACGCCACTTAAACAGTTGACATCTCTTATGTCACTATATGGGACCGCTACCCATGGATCGAATATGGAATCTCTTATATATATAGAGAATTCTGGTTTAACAACACCAAAGATAGAGCTGAAATAATTTGTTGGATGATTCCAAGATAAAATTGGGGCTCTTCTAACTCTGATCTTTCTCTCATCCATTAAAACTGGAGACTCATCGTAAACGTCATAGTTTCCATAGCCGTATATTTCTGACCAAGAATTATTAGATAAATCTAAAGTACTGTACTCCGCTAGCAATTCCTGATTTAAGTAGTTGTCTTCCCACGAACCTAAATTGTATTTACGATTAAAAAGAATCTTTTTCTTAAAAGAACCGTTTTTAACTGGAAGCTCCCAAGTTTCAAACCTAGATATATCTTCAGGAAAAGAACCTATACCAATAGAAGAAGGAGTATTAATTGATATAGAATAAACAGGAGCCACATACTTCACTGGAACCTGCACAGGCCTAAACGTAGTATCAACTATTGGACCTATAAACTCATTATCATTCTGAGTATTACCATCGGCATCTATGGCGCAAACTCCTATAAATATATTTGATACGCCTCTAGTTACAAAATCTATATACTGAATGTTTTTACCCAAAAATTCTTTTTCTTTAATATCGTAGAAACCGTAAACCAAACCCTCTTCTGGTGTTTCATTTGAAATAATAAAACTTCCAAACCTTAAATCACCTTGATCATCAATATTATCAACAGCTGCAGCAGCTATGTCAGAGCCGCTCGGCAATCCGAAAGGTTTACCTGAAATATCGCACAACAACATTACGCCATCATTGACCGTAACATCTTTTCTTCCATCTCTATATATTAGACTTTCGTCTTTAAAGCTTCTTAATGAATAGCCAGAAGAAAGGTCCCTAGTCACACTAACAACATTCGCGTCTGCGAAATATATTTGAGAAGTAGTTAAAACACCAGTAACAGATCTATTACCATCAGCTATATTTGTAACACCGACAGGTTGTGTTTCAGAAGAACCAGAAGACCATATAAGCTGATTAGTGGGTGTAGTTACCTTCGATACACTAAACGACCCGTTCTTAATAGCTGAAGGTCTAGACCTAGAATGGCTAAAAGTAGACTGATTTAACTTCAGCTTAATTGTATCTCTATTGTTGATCTGCACAAATATTTCTCTACCATTCAAAATATCATACACATCAAAATCAAGCCCGTAAGTTCTACCACCATAACTAAGACCAGTTATCTTTAACGAGTAGTCACTATTATCAAATCTTTTAATAAGTTCATTTGTACCCACACGGACTCTTTGCTCTGCCCCCACCTCTATAATTCCATTAACAGGAATATTTCTAACATCAAAAACAAGATCTACAGAAACAGGTCTTTCATTATCCTCAAACTCCCCAGTACCCCTACTCGGAATTCCATTAGTGATACCCTCTGCCTTTATTCTTTTAATGCCAAATCCCTCTGCCCTAGATCCATACTTAGAACCAAGAGAGCCACCAACAACCTTTATGTATCCGAATCTGTTCTCAGATCCAGGACCATTAATGTCTATAGCAACTTTGCCACCAGAAACATTTAAAGTCGTATTATTTTTTCTGTAAGAACCTCTATCATTACCACCTGAAGAACTTAGCCCATACTCAGTAATCTTAAAATTAGTCCACCCATCTACACCCTCTATAACAATTCTATTAACAGTCTCTAAATTAGTAGGAATAGAAAAATAGATATAATCGATACCCTCACTAGGACCGACAGTTCCAGTAAAAGTAATCTTTCTATAATTATCTTTAATATTTATCTTATCTGCAGTAACAGTGTTCGCAGCAGCTATTATAAAGTTTCTTACCCTGTCATTAACTTGTGGCGGGGCCAGATTAACACTTTGATCATAACTACCCCTATGATTCTCCTTAGCGTCTTTCCAGAATCTTGCCATCAACCACTTAGTTTCACTGTCAACTATGCCATCAATATATCTTGCACCCTCTTGCTGCTGAAACTGACGTATTCCATTTGCTGTTTGAGAACCATAAACACCATCCAAAGGATAAGGGTAAAAGTTTCTTCCTGTAATATTCTTGTAGGTCCAAAGAGTATACTGAATGTATGTTGCGTAGTCTCCAGAATTTCCATTAGCCCAAATAGCAGTTTTGTTTCCAAGATCTATATCTCCAGTATAAGGAAATATGTTTGAAGGACTACTAGTATTTGCTTCCCTACCCTGGCCAAGATCATCTAGTGCAGATCTAAAACTAAAACAATTAGGCGTACTATCTTCACCTGCTATTGGATCTGATAATATTTCTTCTGGCTGATTAAGCGTAGCAGTAAAAGTAGCTGAACAAGAAAAGTTTACCTTAGCGTTAAACCTAGAAGCCTTCTCTTCAGGAACAGAAACATAAGAATAAGAAGAAGAAAGCTTAAACGGATAAGACTTAAAAGAATTTAAAACGCCAATATTATTTGATAAAACTGCATTACCGGATGCACTAACAGGCTTAGTCAAAATAGCATATGGGCCCATAGAAGAAAGAACCCTTAAAAGAGGAGAGCCCTTAGAAGTATAGGCATAAAGCTTCTCATCATTGCCATTCATCTTCCAAACGGTATAGGAAGATGGAATATCCTCATCTTCTATAGCCAGATCATTACTTATTAACTCAGAGTTATAAACTTCTACATCAGGATTAGTTGTCTCAATGTACATCTCTATACTATCAACATTGGTTGCAATTCTGTCTCTCTGATAATCAGGAAGAATTTTACTCAGTTCATTCTTATAGAAATCTAAAATCGTAGGATAATCTTTAATAAGATCTCTAGCATAAAACTGTGTAGATGAGTTATCAGAAACATTTACATACAGCTCTTTTCTTTCGTCATCCAAAAGAGCATCATTGTTCATAACCCAAGAAGAATTCCAATCAGAAACAAAATTGTACACTGCGGAACGAGTATCTATTATACGACTCGAATGTGCCTTACAGTAAGTGGCATAGGCAGAAATGTTGAACATAAACTTCAATGGCCCTTCAACAACTCCAGAATAAAAATTTCTATCCTCAGTATCCAAAGAACTATCCCCGTAATTACTGTTCAATGGCTCCTGGTTTTGAGAAGTAGAATATATCGAATTACAGTACTGAAGTAGCGGGAAAGTCGTAGCTATAATATTTCCTTTAGATAACCTGTCTGAAGAAGTTATATACGGAAGCAAAGCACCTATCGAAGATGCCGCAGAAGTTTCATCAAAACCAGAAAGAATAAAAGAATTTTCTGAAGAAGAAAAATATCTGTAACGACGATAAACAGGATCACCAGTTCTAGCCGTATTCGAAGAACCAAATATATTATAGTATGGCTGATCAAATACAGTATCATTTATATTCCATCCACCACTCTTAGCAGAAGATAAAATAGGAGACTGCTCACTTAGAATAGTATGATTTCCGGGAACAGTATCTCTTTCAACCTTTAGGTTTGCATCCAAAGCTGTTGCATCAGCATTACCTAAACTAAGATCTAAAACAATAGTTCCGTTATTTTTCAAAAAGGTAATTAACTTATTAGCTTGAACTTCGGTTATTTTAAAATTAGGAGACCAAACTAAAACATCGTAATCTCTTAAATCATCTACAGAATCTATATCGACCTTCCAATAATCAGCTAAAAGCGTATCATCTAAAATGGAATTAGGATTAACATATCTATATCTAAAAAGATTAAAAGGAGACTTACCTAATCTTTGAAAAACATATGGATTAATTATACTATTGGTTTTTTGATTAGCAGAACTATACAGTACGCCTGCGTTCACCGTTCTTAGTGCAAGTAAATCGCCATCTAATTCATCGCCAAAATCAATCTCATCAAGATTAATAGAAAGCCTAGACTTAGCTATAAGTCTCCAGTTAAAAACCTCATACGTTCTATAGTCAGAAAACCCTTTTGAAGGAGAAAATATTTGATAACCACCAGCTATATTTGAACCATCAACTAAAGTACTGTACTTATCATTTACCTTTTTCAAAGAAAAGATATTTTTATTATAACTGTTTTTATCTACAACAGCGCTTTCTTCTGGAACTTCATTCATATAAGGAACAGCATTTACAGTCTCAGTGTAAGCCAGCTCCTGACCATATATATTCCCGTATTCATCTGAGTTAACTTTATCGTAAACTAACTTTAAGTTTACTGGCGGGTCTGCATTAAAGAAAACAACAACGCGACATGGCACTTCGTTCCTGGAATAGTTTTCACTTGTCTTAAATGGCTCCAACAAAACTCTGTATTTTCTTTTTCCAGATATCTCATCCAAATACTCAAAACCCTCAGAATCAATAACCTTTATAGAAAGATCAGAAAGCTTATCAGGATTTAAAAAGTCTCTATCAGAAGAAGGACTAAAAAACGGGGGTGCAGAAATAAAATATCTACTCACATACTTATAGTGAATGAAATCTGCAACATCAACACTGTCAGTGTAAACACGTTGAGTTGTAAACTCTGTCGTTAAAGGAACATTAGAAATTGTAATATCATTAGAATAAAAATTATAACTTCCATCAAATCTATGTAGCACACCTAGCTCATCCGCATAGGCTAAAACTTTTTCTCCAGATATGCCATTACCAACTCTATTCTCCTGAATGGAAGTAGAAATATCAATCAAACTCAAAGAATTTGATGGAGTCATTTCTTCAGCATTAAACCAAGCCAGACCAACGGAATTATCAGGAACATTATTACCAATCTTAATTGCTTTTTCGTTCCCGCTAGAAGTTAAATTAACAAATTTTTCCATTAGCTATCCTCATAATCTGGATGTAAATTGCTGTAGTCTGTAATTCTATTTGGTGTTGAACCTAAAAGGCCCAGCTGATATTGATCATACTTTCTAATCGGTATCCAGTCACTGGGTATCCAATTAGGAGTTGAATCAGAGTAGTAAATTACATCAGTATTACTGTGATCATATACAAAAGATGGAGTAGTTAGCATCTGAGTTTCACTATCCAAATCTACAGTAAACACCGAAGACATTGGCAAGAGTTCATTTGTATAGTGAATGTTGTCGTAGAGCTCATGCCAATAAACGACATCTCCAGATATAGTAATATCAGAAGATGCTAAAACCTCACCATTAGATACAAGCAGTGACTCGACTGCAGCGGGATCCTGAAGCTCTATCCTGACAAATCTTAAGCCAGGGTTCAGATTATCGTTAACAGTAATAGAATCATTTATATAGAACGAACCATCTGAATTAGTTGTCACAGAAGATGGAGAAGAAGTTGTAAACAAAACCTTATATGATGAACTCTCATACCAATTTAGATCAATCTGCTCCTCAAGAGGCTTGTCATCCCAATACACTCTTCCGGCTATAACAACTTGCGACTGACCATCCGCATCTAGCGTAAATCTTACCGGTATAGCTTTTATCTTTAATCTAAAGTTGTTACCTCTAACAATCTTAAAATTCACATCCTCAAAGTAACCCTCTGAAGAACTGTTAGCGCCACCATTAGGAGTAGCAGAACCTATACCCTCTATAGTTATAGAATCCTCCGCAAGAGTGGCAGGAACAGCACCTGAGTACCTAATTGTAGTAAATCCAAATCCATTATCATTCGTAGTCACATATTCTGGAACTGCCGAAATATTACTTCCGTACACCTTAAAAGTCTGTCCAGGCTTTAAATTATTATTCTCATCATAAGAAACCAAAGAAAGACTCATGTAATCATTTGGATCATCTACGATATAAGCGGGAGACAAAATTGGATCAACATAATTGAACTGATAATCTTCATCTGAAACAAAAACAAATCCTTCATTTAAAGGATTGTCAATCTGATCCACTTCAAGATCCACAGAAGACAAAGATTCTTTTTCACTAGTCTCATACGTTATTTCATAAGACGAAGAAGAAGATGGAGTCGAAGACAAATACAGAATTGAATCATATAAACCAGAAGATTCATTATAAACATCTGGATCAGCAAAGAATGAATTTTCAACCTTATAAGACACCAAATACTCTCTACCCTTAACTGACGGAGTGCTGGAGTCAAAGGGTGATATTATAGAGCTTTGAGAAGAAAGACCAGTAAATAATACACTATTATTATACCCATCAGTTACCGTAACATCAGACACATTCTCATATGCTAAATAAAGCGAGTTACTGTCATTTCCAATGACAGACTCTATATTATAGAAACTATGATTACCAGGAGTAGCAGAATCTTCAAAAACAATATTCCTATACTCTTCACCATCAACACTTACAATTACCGGATATCCAACTATAGGAGTTTTATCTAAAGTAATTGAGAAGAATTGACCATTCTCGTTTTGAGTGTGAGGAACCGAATATATGTATCTATCTTTTTCTCCGTAGTATATCCAGCCAGGATTAACAGCTAACTTATATGGCTCTTCTTTAGCCGCCATAAATGAAACTGTTGCATGTTCACCCTGCTCAATAGCAGCAGTCATGTCGGCAGCAGCTTGTGTTGGATTATCTACAAAAACCCTAACGTCACTACTGTCACTAATAAGTTTTATGTTTTCTACAATGTATTCCACATTGTTTGTAATACCAAAATCGCTAGCATCTAATAGATAATTATCTATTAAATTATCTTTATTAAAAAATACGTTAGTGAGCTGCTCACCATCTCGGTAGGCATTTCCATATCTATCCATAAAGCCGCTAAAGAAAGGATCATTAGTGGTTGCAGAGAAGAAATCATAATAGAGATATCTTAAAGGATAAAAGTTACCACTAGCAGATTCAACGCTCATATAATCAACTGATCCGTCATAATCTATTGTTGCAGCTTCGAAGTAATCTTGTGCAACTACGACTGAATCAGAAGAATCATATTGAGTAAAAACTATATTTGGAGACGAAGGAACAAAGTATATGTCATCATCATTTGGATCCTTTGCAACTCCTCCATAGGTATAAATATCTAGCTCACCATTATTTTTTGTATATATTACATTTTCACTCACATTAAAATAGATATTTTCTGGTGTGGCTGAAGCTGGATAAATTAAATAATCTTTTAGGCTCTGAACACTTATTGCAGAAGGAGTAGCAGATGTAGAAGAAAAAGTATTGTCAGAATTAAGAATCAAAGAATCAGAAAGAGTATCCGTATACCTTATAGTGGGAGTTGAATCATACCTATCTGAAACAATTAGAAGGTTTGCATTATAGCTATCTATATTTGGGCTAGCAATGGAAATAGAAGACCCATCACCGTCTCTGTAATTTGGTGTAGATTCATCAAAAGACAGCTTATAATCATTAACCTTTACATCATCATACTGATGAGTGATTGGATTCCATGCCTTAGCGGGTATAACCCTGACCTCGTCAGCATCGAAGATGCTTACCCTTGTTGAGTTGGGAGTGGACAAAGTATTCGAATATGGCTCATTATAGATCTTATCCCTAAAAGTTATCGTATCTTCAGTAACACTATCGGAACCAAAAATTTTATAACCTTTATATTCCGGACTTGCAGAACTATTTTCAGGATACAAATTCTCTAGAAGTAAAGATTCATCGCTTTCATAATTTAAATTGGCGTAGAAAGTTGAAGGCGTAGCATAATTATCATGCGCCTGAACATCTATTTCATAAACAAAAGCTGCACCAATTCCAGTAGTCTGCAAGATAGAATCGTAAATATCAACAGATCCACCATTAGGTGAAGCGTACTCATCATCTCCCGGACTACCAACCACAAAGCTATCAGCGTAGTTAGAGAATGAGAAACTATTACCGAAACTCGTTGTTGTTTCACTAGAAACTGGAGATAGTCTACCTATTTCTTTTACGGTTTCATTTTTATCGTAAGAATAAATGTAGACATCACCATCATTTAAACTTGTCCCAACTGAGATAACTCTCTTATCATTAGAGATGGAAACATAGCTGCCAAATCCATCACTTAATGAAGAGTCATCTGATGAATACTTCAGCATCTCTTGCCAGGCAAAAGTGCTACCGTCTTCAGAAGAATAAGCAAATACTGAGATATATCCTGTTCCAGGAGTTGCTAGATTATCTTCGTTAGCGCCGACAACAAGATATTTTCCATCGTGAGATGAATCTATAGATATACCAAAATAATCTCTGTCACTTATTAAATCTGAAACTAATTGCTCTTCGTTAATCCACTTTACACCTAGAGAAGGATAATATGTAAAATCCATATCATATATGTATACGGCGCCTGTATCTAATCCTGATCCATAATTAAAATTAGGTGCACTAATAAAAACTTTAGAAACATCATCAGCCAAAGAAATACTCCAACCAACATCGTCACCATCTAATGTTCCAGTAGGAATTTTAGCAGCCTCGTAAGACCAAGATGAACCACCATAAAAAAAGCTATGAAATGCTCCACCAACTATAGAATTATATTCCCAACTTGGAGAACCCACAACCACAACATTGCCATCATAAGAAACATCTACACTAAAACCAAATAAACAATTAGCTTGTGGGATATCTGGAACAAGATAATCTTCATAAGTCCAAACACCACCAGTATATCTATACACAAACGCTGCGCCGCCATTAAGAGGACCACTGCCACCCAGCAGAGCAGAAGAGCTGTTATTAGGGGATCCGACAACAATAGTTAAACCGTCTCCAGAAATGGCTATTGAATACCCAAAAAGATCGTCCTCTGCCGCACCATTACCACCGCTTACTTCGGTCTGGTCAAGTTTAGCCACCTGAGTCCAAGAAGACCCAGACCTGTTGAAGACATATACTGCACCAACCCCTTCAGTATCAATCGTACCAAAGAAGCCAGGAAGTTCTATATTAGCCTTATAAGAAGAAACGACTAGAGTATTTCCATCTCTAGACATAGCGGTTTTATAACCAAACTGGTCCAAGGCATCGATGTCATCGCTGGTTAAATCAATCTGATTAGAGGCAAAAGATTCAACAGCATCTCTTTGAGCATTAACATCAGCAATATTGATTAAGTAAGATGCATACCAAGAATAATCAACGACTATCGGCATATAAGCGTCACTATAGTCAACTTCTTTAAGACCAGTTATCTCAACATAACCATCAAAAGAAACCGTAGCATTAGAGTTATCATCAATATCTATATACAGCTTAGCGTCATCGAAATCACCAACACCAGGCTGATAATTAACACCCAGCGGCGAGGCATCCTCGTCATAAACTGCAGGAACTCTAGAAACTCCTTCGCCAAGAATGCCACCATAATCCCATACGCCGTCATCCCACTTGACATAACCATAGTTAGATGGGTATCTTTCATTAAGAGAAGTTACAAAATCTTTAAACGCAGACTCAGGTTTACCCGAGTAAGATACGTAAGGGGTAGAGGTTTCTATGTCAGATATTTCTAATATTTCAGGAGTTGCCCCTAAATAGTTGGAGTCAGGAGTTGCGCCATAAGCTCTCCATATATCTAATTCTCTTCTAAGAATTAATTTTAAACCTTCTAAATTAGATCCACCAGGATTAGCTGCCGCATCAAGAATCCTTTTCTTAAAAAGAGCATTAGACTCTAGATACAATCTGGGCAAGCCCATCCTTGCGCCAAACTCATCAAAATCATTGAATATATTTATAGCCTCTTGATCAAAAGAAATTCCGTTAACAGTTAAATTATCAAAAGATCTAATTGAATACAGCTTCTTGCCAAGAGGGTCATAATAGTATGCGTAGTCTTCTTTTCTTAAAGAAAGGAAATCATTAAAACTAGAAACAGAAGCTAGCGATACAGCATCGCCTTTTACGCTACTAATATTGGGTGGAACATTGTAGCTTACATACATCCAAGCCAACATATCTTCGTCGGCACTATTTATAAATGAATTTATTTGATGTAGATCAACATTCTTTTGAAAAAGCTCAAAGCTATCTTGCACTAGCGCAGTTAGAAACTTGCCGCCCTCAGAATCTGGAATATCTAATTGAGGTGTAGCAGAATTTTCTGAATCTGAGTATAAAGATGTCCAACTAGGAAATCTCTTTAAAACATTTTTTACAGACCTAGTTGCAACGGGTGAAACTGGATCATGTATACCTATCTCTAAATAGAAAACTAAACCGACAGAATTTAAATCCGCCTCATCAGAATCTATACTTAACTCTACCTGAATATATGGCTTTACATCAGTAATAAAAAGCGTACCTATTTGACCGGACGCTATATTCCTTAGCCATGGTCCATCCGCAGAATCAGATTCATAAATACTAATATTAAAACTAGGATCGGTAATACCTTGAAGATTAGTGAATTTATATTTATAAGATAAGATATCTACTTCAGAAAAAGTATCTACAAACCTTAAAAGATCTGGCGTAGCAGAATCGTATATAACTTCACCCAAATCAGTAACATACACAGCGTTACTATCGACAGGTGTGGCATGATCCCCATTTGTGTTAGGGGAGGCTATCTCGGTACCGGAAAATATCCTGGTACCAATCAAATCCAGACCAGTTGAAAACCTGCTGTAAGAAAAATTCTTATACTGATCATTATTATATAAGTTGATAGAAGAAGAGCGCCAAACATTATCAACCTTAGTAAAGTCGCCACTTTTTAAAGTATACAAATACTGTTTCATATACTAGCCTTTGCGCAAAATATCAGTAATTACTGTTACCTATTATAACAGAGAAAACATTAACATTTCCAGCTGCAAGATACTCTCTTACACCGGAAGGGGAAAAATCTTTAAGCGGAACCTCTCTTCCATCTGCAGTCATAGAATTAATAGTCACACTTCTAATTATATCTGAAGAAAGTTTAGCCTGTCTTTCTATTTCACTTAGAAAAACAGAATCACCAATCGTCAAAGAATTCAGATACCTCTTGATAAACAGCGCACACTGATTCCTTACTCCCTGAACAACACTACCGCTATTACCCGAAGGAATAGTTATTGTTAAATTAAGTCCGACAGCGACCTTTTCTGCTACAGAAACATTAAATCTTACTCCAACAGGTTTAACGGAATTAATGGCAGCCAAGACTGCTTCTGGCATTCTCTTAAAAGAAGAACCAACCTCAGGAACCACTATAACATCACAGGACCCTATACCATAAGAGGCTTCACGTATCCTTACATCTTTCACACCAGAAACAGATAGCGCAGCAAAGCGTATTGACTCTGCCGTACCTGAAACCCTAGTCTTCATAGAAGCCATTATCCTTCTTCTATAGTTTGCATCTGACTCTGCAGAAATGTTGGCGTAAACTTCTTTTGGATTTGTGCAGAAAACGATGACAGAAGGTGGAGATACAAAATTATGTTTTGTTAAAGTACCCTTAGGTGCCACATACGTATTGTTATTAAAATTAGGCTCTATTCTACCGTAAGCTCTTGTAGCACCAGCGGGAATAGTCACTGCCTCCTGAACCGTATAGCTATACTGCTTCGAGGCGAAGTTGCTCACATCATTGTAGATAAGTGTGTTAGCTGGAATTACCACAGATGTACTATGTGGCTTAGAAAGATAAAACTCAATATTAAAAGATCTTCTTTCTATAGATACCTGATTGCTAACACTCTTTCTTTGTACACCGTACAGATCTCCTATTAGATCTAAATTTCTTCCTGAAGCAGTAGAAAGATCGGATTGATCTACAGTAAACCTAAAAGCTTCGTACAAGTCAGAAACCTCATCGCTAACTGCCTCTGCAAAAGCTCTAGCTACAGAACCTGGATGAACAGCTGTGATGCCAGCATTCTTTTGAAGTCCGTCAAGAATAGAGACAAGTATCTCAGATTTATTTTTAACACCATAAACAGTCATTTATGCTCCTAATTCCTGATTAATAGATAAGGTAACTGGCTGATCAAGATCAGACATGATATGAATATCAAACCTGATAGTATCTGGACCTGTAGGAACAGCATCAATCTTAATCATTCTTTCCCTAAACAATCCCTCTCTTTGAAGAGCTGCTCTAATTATCTTCTTACCAAGCTCACCCGTAGAAGACCGCTGTGGCATACCGTAAAGAACAGAAAGATCAGTTCCTAAAAGAGGATATATATAGAAATCACCAGGTTCAGTCATTAACCTAATATATACTTGCTGTATATCCGACTGCATAGCTGAGTTCGTAAGAGCAATATCCTTAGAACCATTTAGCGCAATATCTCCACTAAGCGTGAAATAGAAATCACTCATTTGTTTCCCTTAATGCTCTTTCATGTGCCTGATTAAAATCAAGACCTTGCTCAATAAACTTTACAATTAGATTAATATGCTCAGGAGAATAATCTGTAGAATAAGCTTCCAGCAAACCTATTTGTTCAACTGAAAGATTTGAATAATCTACATTTGAAGTCAGATTTTGTTCTGGAAGCACCTGAGCGTTACCGTATCCGTAACTCTTATCTATAGTAATGGTTTTTTGCTGCTCTTCCTCTTCTAAAACACTAATCATATCCATATAATGCGATATTCCATTTTGTGCTGAGTGAATGCTTTTACGATTTATCTTAACCAAAGTGGGCTCAATATAACTAGATGCAGCGTAATTAAACTTATAATTATTCCACCTCAAACCATCTTCTTGACAGAAAAATCTAACCGAGTCTCCAAAAAAAGATATACTCTTAGACTTAGAAGAAATAACTATGCCAACACCTGGGGCAGCAAAAATCTCTATATCGCCTTGATCATTAAGTCTTAAAAAACTAGACAAATCAGGATGCGTTAACCCAACTTCTCTATCAGAAAACTCATTTCTTCTTTTTACTTCCTCTGATACAGGATAATGAGTTTTTTGATCATACATCTTTCTTAAAGAATCGAAATTAATCTCTGACATTTATCTCACCATAAACCTAGGAACACCGGTTCTCACTGCATAGTTTCTATTAAAATTTATATTAGCACTGTTGTCTTCAAAATAGTTGAGGATATATGGACTTAATTCATTATTGTCCCTAAAACCTACCAAACATCTAGTGCCCATAACTGGAGCAACAGTCTGAAGTCCTCTATTTATAGGACACGGTACATTCTTTAAGGCTGAACCCATCTGCTCAGAATACTGTTCATCTAAAATAACATGTGCAGTATTATTCTGCTTATTGTATCCAACAATTATTCCAGGTCTAGTCCTAGAATTCTGCATACGAGATACATCTATCTGATCCTGTATCTTTTTATCAAACTTAGGATAATTAGTCGGCACGATAAACCTCTACTAGTAGTTAATTATAGTTCTTCTAACTGGATCTGAGGGCTGCCATCCATTAGACCATCTAACCTCATAGTACCAACCATTTACCCAATTCTCCGCATATTGAGCGGATTTAGAACTAGACCCGGAAGTCTCAAACATTCTTAAAACCCAATCCCTTAAAACGGTTTTGCTCTTTCCAGTTGAACTTTCATAAACTTCTATTGCAGTTTGAAAATCAACATTAGAAATCCAACCATAATCTGGACCACCACCATAATCACCCCAAGGAAAAAAGTAATATGCTGACTCGGCGTTTAAACCAAGCTTCTGATCCTCAGTCAAAACACCATCAGGAGTTACATCAGTAATCACCTTATACAACATAAAAGGTTGATTAATTGGAGTAAGAACCTCATCCGAAAGATATTTATACATTTCTGTATCAGAATAACCAGGAGTTCTACTCCTATAATTATTTCCTGCAACACCTGCTGAAATTTTAAAATTATCAAAAGTTGTTACACCCTCTTGACTCCAATCTTTGTAAGCCAACTTCCATCCAGATCTCGTACCACTATTTGGAAAAAAGAAAGAAAAATCTTTACTGCCATGCGCAAGCATATTTATCTGCCAAAGGGTAACTGACCAATCACCAGTTACCGACCCCGCATCAACTAGGTTCACATTTTCGCTATAGTTAATACCAGGAAAGTAGCCAACATGGGTCCACTTATACGTTCCATCTGGATACTGATATGCATTACTTGCCTTAGCTGGACTCAGCTTAAGTCCAGATTGAGTATTAGCTGCATTTATTATTTGAGATCCATCACCAATAGATATACCTACATGACCAGCAGTACCATTACTAGCCCCAGGAGTAGTCGGAAGACGTGTATCCTTATCTGTCCAAGGATACACTAGCAAAGCGCCTTTTGTATCTAAAGCCCTCTGAACATCTGCACTACCATCGCCTAAGGTAAAAAGCTCGCCGGCATCTCGCATAATATCTGCAATAGTATTAGTCAAACTCCAGTCAGCATTTTCGGAAGAGTTAGTTGTCAACTGCCATCTACCACCAACGTTTTTAAAATATATTCCAAGCTGATACGCTATCCAGTAAATAAATCCAGAACAATCCCAGCCGGGAATCTCACTAGCAGGAAGAGCAACCTGAGAAGATGTAGGACTGTTATTGATATACAACGAAGTCACGCCCCTTATATCTTGCTGCTGCTTTGCTTCTTCACCCTTTAAAACAAAATCATTTGGAGTAATAACTCTTTGCTGAGTTGAACCTGAAGTAGAACCAGAGATTCTTGCCTGAGGATTAAAAGCGGCGGGTCTAAAATTAGTTTCTCTTTCAGCTATTGCAGTAAAAATTGCGGCGGCTTCGTCCGAGCAAACTGTTCCCCTTAATAGATCAAAAACTTCTTGCGCAGAAAGAGATGTTCCTTGACTATTTCTGTAGCTAACATTAAGTCTAGGATCCTCAAATAAATCTCCAATCAAAACATATGACCCCTCTATCTGAGGTAGTGCATCAGCATGCCCGTCAGAAAAATCGATAGTACTTTCTCGCCCACCTGCCTCTAAAGCCAAAACGCCTGGTCCAGAATATATTCCAGACCTATACGCACCAAAGCTTAAATGTATATGATTCCTATGCTGAGAACTATTACTGTGAAAATCCACATTCCTTAAACCAGGATACCTGATTCTTAATGCAGATTCCCCAAGCTCAAAACTATCATCACTAACTTCATACTCTGTAGCCAAATCCGGATGAACAGATATAGAATCAGGAAGAAGATACGGATGACTCATACCTATAATATTAAGCTCTTCCATCAAAAGCTCAAAACCAATTCTAAAGGAAGAACCAGAAACACCATCTCCATTATTATAAAAATTAACAGAGTCTTGACCATTTCTTCTAGATATTTGCGTAATATCTACAGCCCTACCAAAAACGTGATCCAAAACATACATCCCGGTAGTAGAAGAGTTAATATTATAAACATCATTAGAAGAAACTATCTGACTACTAACCCCCGTATTACATCTGATAGTTACGTCAGAATCATCTGAAGATAAATATAACAAAAGCTCTATCAGTGCAGGCGCGAGATAGGCTACGGTTGAATCATTACTCTGGATAATATCCTGATTGACTAAAGAAGTAGTAAAATTTCCACCATAACTTTGCGAAGTCTGCCTTAAATTAGCAACATCATTTGGTATATCAAAAGTAAATCCATTAACTAAACTACCTGAATCTTCAACAATACCAGAATCATTAAGAAGCCTCAATCTATCCTTATGCCAACCCAGCTCTTCAGCAGACATGTCGGCACCAATAGCCACATCTCTGCCGACAGCACCAGTAAGCTCAACGCCAGTCACATAATTATAAGTGCTATCGTGAACATTGCCATCAATAGAAGTAGAGGAAAGCCCCCTGCTTTCAGTAGATAGCAAGTATCCATTCATTCTTGCTGTAGCATTATTTAATGAATTTCTAACAAACTGATCCGAACCATTTCTAGATACAACCGATGAAGCCAATATCTCAGAAAAAGCTGGACCACCTCTTAAAACTATTGCAGAATTCGGATCAGAAGACAAACTGTCAGGATCAAGAACAAGTAAATCGCTTTCACCATTTTCATCGGCATTATTGATGCTAATTGAAACTGCGGTTTCTGCGCCACCGATCAAAAGACCATTTAGAGAACTTTCCACACTTTGCGAATTAAACTGACCGGAAAACTTAAAACTCCTATACAGAGCATCACTGTTTAAGAAGTCAGAAACTGTTCTACTCGTTAACGTGTTTTTAGAGGGACCTTCTATGGAGTTAGTTGTGCCCTTTACCCTTATTTCACCTTCGGGGTAGGCATTTTGTATCGCTCTCTTAGTTATGCTTCTAAATGTAGAAAGATCTTCAGAGATAAAACTTTCCATATCAATCCACCCTTCTCGGCAGTGCTGCTTGCTCGTAAGAATCTACAATAGACATCGATTCTTTTTGTAAGTCTTTAACGTAAACTTTAGCTAGGTTATTGGCAACTAGCTCCCAGTTCAATGTTACTGGTGCACCATCCTCATAGTATTCATCCCACAATATAGTAGGCCACTGAGAAGCAGTTTCGTAAACACTTTCCAAACACTTCATATAAACTAAAGTATCAAAAACACGAATATTACTTTCGTCAATTTGTTGAGCTAAATCAGAAGATTCAGATACATAATCATTAAAGAATTGATATTTTTGATCCTGAGTAAAAATTTGATTATACAACTTGTCATAAGCTATAAAGAATGGTGAGAACTGATCTAACTTCTGCTTATAATTTTCTTTAATCTTGAAAAAGTTATTAACTTCACCAGAATCAATCAAGGAAGTAAATATAGAAGAAACAAAAGATACACTTTGTGCAACAGTATCATCACTGAACTTATAGAATATTGTAGCAATAGTTCTTTCAAACTGATCTTTAACATAGCTAGCAGGCTGATTATACTCGGCGCCAGCATCAAAGTCTTGATCCGTACCAGACAAAGATTCTCTAGATCTATTAATTCTTAAAATAATAACGCTATCCGATATTCTTTCCTTGACAAAAAACTTTGCCTTACCACCAGGAGTGGAAACATCTAATATGCTGAGCTCATGTGATTCTGCGCCCTCTTCCGCATAAATCTTTCCTTCTATAACGTTTGTTTCCTGTGTATTAATACCATCAAAACGAATAGTATAGGGATCGCCGCCTCTGATGGCGTCTACAACCTTAATCGTATCACCGTCCACCACGTCTACGACTTTAACTATAACTTTAAACTGCGGTTCTAGTTGCGCCTTTTCTGGTCCCAATCCAGAAAGATTTAGAACTCTAGCATGAACGAGAGCATTTTCATAACTTATATATCTAGCTGCTTCTTTAATCTCTGTTTCGCGCCAACCCAAACTCTTAAAAAGATCGTCTGTTCTAACGTAAGAATATCCTTCTGGAGTTCTTACCTTACTTCTAACACCCAAAATACCAGGAAGAAGCGCTTTGCTATGATACTGTCCAACAACCATTCCCTGACTATAAGATAAACCACCGTCCATTGGCTGACCATTTCTATTTAAATACTGCACGTAGCATCCGTGCTGATCTAGAAGATTGTCTCTAACCCAGCTCCAACCCTTCCAAGCCAACTGAGAACCCAAAGTACCAATTATAGGTGCAGCTACTAGAGCAGCACCACCAGTGGCAACACCGGCAACAGCTCCTGCAAGAACACCAAAACCAACACTAGCAAGAGCTGCGCCTCCAGCAGCGTTTGTATTTGACTGAGTTTGCCTAATTACAGCCTCTGTAGCATCGGGCATTTCTTTTGCCGTCTCTAATGCTATAGCGTCTTTTACTATTGCACTTGACCCCTGAGTAAACTGTAGACCTCCGACTATTTGAGGTCCCAGCATGTCGCTAAGTCGATCCATAGAAATAGAACCTCCAACCAACATAGAAGAGTCGCCATCTCTAATGCTATCCAAATAGATTCTAGCGTCATTTCTAATTGCCTGAGTATTCATCCAGGAATTTATCCAAGAAGTAAGATACCATCTACTAGGATCATTAACAGTAACTAAAGCATTCGGGGTAATAGCGGTAACAAAACCAAGATCGCTCGTAAAATGATGAACTACTTGCTCTACTTCAAACAAACCATACATTCTTTCATAAACATCAGAAAGATAAACTATGTCATGAGGCCTAATATCAGGATTTCCAATTATCAGAAGTTCACCACCATAAACATCTTTAATAGATTCTTTTAGATGTGCTAATGCAACTCTTCTTGCACTCAATTCATCAGGAGTTCCTTGAACATTTTTAGCTGCACCCCTGAAAGTTTCTAACGGATGCATAAGCGGATGCAGGAAGCCAAAAAAGCCACTTCCAACCATGTTGTCATAATAAAGACCGGTTTCTACAGTTTTTTCTGTCTGCCTTTCCGCTGGCGCACCCTTATCCAAAGCTACAGTTACAGGATACTTTCCGTCCGAAACTGCAGTAACCACAGTCGCCACACCATTAATATTTTCCTGTATGTTATTAGCCAGTATATGAGAGAAAGAGCTTAAGTAATGAAGCCTCTGAAAGGGCTCCCTTACTTCAACTACAGGTTCACCGTATTCTCTAGTAAATGGATTATCAACAGCCCTTAAAAGAGAGCCCTCTCTTCCAAGAGAATAGTAAATTGAATCGTTTAAAGCCTTATTCATGATATGGGCATGCTTTCTAAAATCAGCTGCTTCAGAAACACCGTATCCTAACTGCTGCATATTTAATTTAAACATCGAATAAAGACCGCTTAAACCATTTGTAAGAGCGCTAAAAATTGGCCCAACATTCTCACTAAAGAAATCCTTAACACTGGAAGCTGCATACGAGACAACGTTATTGGAACTATTGCCCTCTGCCTTTGTGGCAACTAAAAGCTTTAAGAACTTACTCTGACCAGTAGTAGCGCCAACATTACTCGCATTAAAATCGGCTAAAGCACCTTTTGCGTAATCGCTATAAGGATCTATAAAAGCTCTAAACACCTTGTCAACAGGCCTAAAAGACCACTGCTGATCTACAATTTTATCACCAGCAAAAAGCTTTCTATCCGGCTGCAAAACAAGCCAAGCCCTGCCATAAGGGCTATTCCAAAGAGCTTGCCTAAACATTCCTACCATTAATAGAAATAGCTGCTTAGGAGTTTCAATCTTGGATGCTAAATTTGACGACGGTATCTCTGAATCGTTAGACTCTAAACTAACTTGTAGATTATTGTTAACACTTGGATCATCAAAGAAATTTTCCTTAACCTTTTTCAATCTAACAGCTAAGAAATTATTTAAACTTTCAATTAAACCACCTTGATCTAAGGGGGCATCAATAAAAGATGTTCTAACAAACTCTAATGCTTCCTGAACATCTGTTTGATAATCAATCGTAGAAGTAGTGGGATTATATTGATAGTTGGAATTTCCAGAATTTATAAAATCATCACCTAGTATCAAAGAAAAATTATCTAAAGTTCCTGGAGTAGAAAATTTTCTAATTGGATCTCTATATTCAGAACCAGATAAAATATCTGTAATATACTTTGGCATTGCGTCTTCTGAGTCCGGATCCATTCCATATAAATCTGAAAATATCTTTTTCACACTATCTAAAGTGTGATAGGAATACCTAAATTCATCCCATACATCTTGAGCATCAGCCAAATGCCGGCCATCACCAGCTATAACAGAAATATCTGGGTTATAATTTTCATCATAAAAAGATCTAGCCTGAATAGAAATTTGATCCATTTCAGTATAGACAGGCGTAAATGTGCCAGTCATACGCTTTGTTGACTGATCGGTAATTGAAGAAGACTCATCAATAGACTCTAATTCATTAACATAAATATTCTTTAGATAATCAAACTCCAGTTTATCAAACTGTTTATTTAAAACAGCCTCAAAATAGTGCGTTTTATCTATAAAGCCATTTCCACTAAACTTATAGTTATCTAAATACGACGTATCCGCAGCACTAACAGATTGATAGCGATTAAGATAATCATTTATTTCAATCGGATTTGGATTATCAAAAATATTTTGACGAGCATAAAGAACATCAGAATCGTCACCAACAAAAGATCCAAATCCAACAAGAAGATCTGAATCGTTAGAGCTACCATCAACTTCATTCAAAATGAATTTTTCAGCTGGAGCAATTTGAGGGGAAATAACACCAACAGGAACTTCATCTGGAACAAAAGCAAAAACGCATTCTTGTTTTTTAGGATATTTAGTGAAACCAAATTGGTCAAGCTCCATAAAAACAGATGGTCGAAGCCAATCAGCCAACTCATTACCGTCAAATTCCCCAGTAATAACACCTAGATAATAGGCTGCATCAGGAGAAACAACTGCATCTATATCAGAAAGACTATTCAGATCTGAATCCTCTAACTCACCCCACAAAAAATATGCTGGCTTACAAACCACTGCCCTTTTATTTACTGGATTATAAACTAGAATCTTTCTATTCTTATAGTCCTGAACGCCACCATAAACCTCTTGTATACCATACCTTTGCTTAAATCTTTCAACTCCAGAGTTACTCATACTAGGTGAATAAGGCCACTTCATTGCAATATAAAACTGCTCATCTTCTTCAGTTTCTGGCAATCCCCATTCAGAAAATATATCTACTGTTGCACTAGAACCAAAATTTTCCACAGGACTAAACTGATCTACTGGCAAACTTTCCGGCACTGGCATTTTAACTATGTCGGTTGTTGAACCCGAATATTGTAGCGCAGCTTTTTGAATATCAGAACCAAAATTAAGAACCTTATCAAACTCTATCTCACCATTTACATCCAGCAGAGTCTGAGAAGTCTCTTTTAAATACTCTCTTTCAAGCTCCATCAACCTACCAAAGTTATCCGAGAAAGCTGTCTCGTCTTCCTCTATATCAAAAGCAGGGCTTTTAAGAATTTTTACATTTTCCGTATTTGCAAAGAATGGATATCTATATCTGTCCGGAAGATTTGAAATTTGCTTATGTGGCTCCTGAATAGTATTAGCTTTACCATTGACAGGAAGGTGAAAACCAATATATACATTACCTTTTGAAACAGGAATCTTAGAAACTACTTCATCCTGATTACTAGGATCGTAATAAACTGTCGATCTGGAATCAGAGAAATTAATTACCTTATTTTTTAAACTTTCTGTTGGAGAATAAATACCAGTTCTTTGAGAAATATCTCTCGCATTTAAAGCAAAAGCTTCATTAATATCTTGAGCACTAAAATAAGCTGCATAGTCAGATAAAGGATTTGAAGATCTATTTAACGTATCTAACAAATCAGCTAAAAAGTTATCTTCTTTTCTTGCAGCGGGTGACTTATCAACCCTATATCCAGTCGTAACCGGAACCACACCAGAAGTATACAGCCAATGAGGTTTACCATAAAAAACAGTTGACCTATCCTCAAAAGGCCTGACTGCAACTATGTAATTAGGTAGAAGTCTTGCACATGTCTGAAATAGATCCCATATAGTTCTCATATATGTCTGAGCCCTAAATGAAACCTCATCAAAACCAGGAAGATCGCTATCATCATTCATAGAGATTACGCCCATGGTTCTAAATATATTTTTACCACCTCTACCAGTAAGAATTCCGAGAAGCGAACCTCCAACGACAGTGGTAGAAATAGGTCCACCTAACGCAGAAGTTATTGGAACAGATAGCGCGCTAGTTGCTATTCCTAAAATATTGCTTACAACATCTCCAGAGCTAGATTCATACAATTTATTATCTTGAGTTAAAGTATCTAAAGTAAAGTTTGATCCAGGTATACCCTGGCCCGATTCCATAACTAACCTATTCCAAGTTCTATCAGTCAGCGAAGCAAGATCGGAGGAGGATCTGGCATTATAGTCTGTTGGAGTAAGTGAGGCCACAGTAGACCAACCATCATCTATATCTCCACCCAAAAACTGTGCTATACCGGTACCATTACCAGGATAAATATTTCTCTTAAATAATTCTAAATCCACATCTGACTGCATATTTGCCAGCAGTGTACCAATTAAGCTTAGAGTAGAGGAACGCTCATTGCTTGAGAAATTATTGACATCACTACCCCTACCAATTGTGGTAAATGCTCCACTTATAGCATTAGAAATTTGCTCATGCTTAATTGCGTCGTCGCCCATAAAATCATAAAGTATGCTACCAAAATGTCTGATGCCAAATCTGTTTTCAGAAAAAACAATACCCTTAGTAGCTCTCAATAAAGCCTCTCTTGTACGAGATGCCCCCATGCTTAAGAGTCTGACCATTAAGTCCCTAGGCTCAGATAGCCACATACCGGTATTTATTCCGCCGTCTATTTTACCACTATCACCTTTTTTATTTGTGCTATTAACCATAGCACCTAGCTCTATAGCATCTGACTGAGCAGTTACAGTTACAATCTCACCCTGCTCAACACTAGTTATAATTCCATTAAAAAGAGTATTTAAAGAACTTGGATTAGAACCATAACCTGCCCTTAAATGCACCCTAACACCAGGCTTCAGTCTAATATTGTTAATGTCAACAATATACTGATGACGCATGTGGCCCAAAAGATTTCTGGACATGTTCAAGGTTCTTTCGACTATATTAGCCAAACCTTCAGTCAAAGATAATTCTTCCTGATTAAAATCATCAATATTAGGATTAAAAATCTTTGATGACTCTGGACGAGTTATTTTAGAATACATATTGGACAATCTAAGAATTAGAGTATCGCCCATAATGTCTTCAGAAGAAACAACAGAAAAATCTATAATGGACTGAAGACCGTAGAAGTTATCAAAAAGTTTTACACCAGCAAAATAACCACCCTCATCTATAAGCCACAGCATGTAGGTTGGAAAAGCCCTTATCATTCGACCAGATACATCTCTATAAGAAGTATCAACCATCATCTTCTCCCAATGACGATACTCATCACCATCGTAAGCTTTCTGATATTCAGAAACACCCTTCAGAGTAGCAATACCACTATTAACAGTTGTATTGCCAGTATCTGGAGTTTGAACATCTTGAGTTAAGTTAGGTCGAAGAGTAAGTCTTCTATTTTCAGAATCAACTTTAACATTACTGCCTGCGACTGTTAGATAAAATCTTCCAGTTGTCTGATTAATATAACCAAAATGAGTACCTGCTGCAGATAGCATCATTGCAGAAACATTATTTTCATCAAGCTGAGTTTGATCGTTAGCAGGTATAATCAATATTACCTTATGGAAATCAACGGTATCAGGATGGAAGCTTACATACTCCTCATCAGGAAGGCTGTAAGCGCCCTCTAATGCGGCTTCCAAAGACTCTTTCATTTGATAATCAGTGCCTGTTGAAAGATCTCCAACAATAAACGATCCAACACCAGAAACTTCGTTCATAAACGGATTATCTTCATCATCTTCTTCTTCAGTAAAGTTTATAAAAGAAGTTAAAAGCTGCCACTTCTCCACATTATTATAGCCAGGAATTGTTGAACCTAAAACAAGCTCAAATGCTCTTATAAACTTAGCTTGAGATATACCCTCTTCCTTAACATAATTGACCAACAGCTTAATTATAAGCTGCCGCTTTTCTTCCGCACTCAAACTCGGCAGATCCGCAGACATGAGATTCTTTACCCTGTCCGCAATAGCAGTAATAGGAAGATTTTGACCATCTGTTTGATAATTCCAAGTACTGCCATCCCATCCAACCTGAGTCTCTTCGTCGTCAAAGAAAAAGTCAGTAACTCTTGGAATTTCATTTGTTATATTATTTACAACATCGTCGTCAAACATTTCAAAACTTCTAAAATAAAAGTCTGGATCTAAATGGCCAACAGTCTCTCCACCAAGCGTTTTAAGCTGAAGAGGCAAATCTGGGTAAGCGTTGAAAGCGCCCCACATCTGCTTAATCCTTAAGAAAGGATTCTTCTTAGTTGTAAACTGAGTTATCATATCCTGCTGCTGTTTACTACTAAGTTCCTCTCTCTTTTGTTGAAAAATATCAAAATCAACAAGAGTTAAATTTACATCATAAACATGAGGAAAACCAGGCTTAGTAGAAACTTGATAGTTCATGGGCATCACATACTTTATACCAGACAATGCCGTGATAACATTCTTCATACCCAAAAAACCTATTACACCAGTAGCATGCTCAAGTCTGGCAAGAGCAGAGATATGATCAAATATTCTCTTAAACTTTATAAGCTCTTTCTCACCAATTACAGTCATAGAAACATTTATAAAACTATCCTTACCGCCAATATGTTGATAAGATGGCTCATCTTGCATCTGAACTTGAAGCTTAGCAAAGTTATTAGACAAGGCAACTGTAACACCATTGACGATAACTGAATCTGGATCCAAATCAACTTTAACCATGGGAACTTCCCACTCATTAAAAGTATAGTTGCCAGCCTTAGCCCTAGCAGCTTCCATTAAAGATTGTATAGTTCCACTCTTAAAGAAATTTTCGTAAAGATAAACATTAAAAGACTTTTTAAATTCTTCTTCAACCGAAGAATAATCAGGCTCAATTCCAGTCCTAGAATATATATCATTCGCCGCATCTTGGACTAGCTTATCTAAAATACCATTTGTGTTTTGAGAAAGATCATAGAAGAATCTTTTAACACCATTTAGGTTCATGTTTTCTTGATCTGAACTAGGTCCGAATGTTAATACTCTACCAGCAGAAAAATATGGACCTATCTCGTTTGGGTATTGAGAAAAATCATTATCATAAGATCTTAACCACTCTTCTATTTCTTCTCTGTCTTCTTTGTTATCGGAAAATCTTCCTCCATTTTCTGCTATGAAATCTTCTATTAAGAAATTATAAACAGCTTCCCTGCCGCTACCCGTGTTAATGCCTGCAGTCAAAACGCTGATCGAATCAGTAACTAAATCATAAATAGATTTACTGTATTCATTAGATCTCGAAAGATCCACTACTTGATTAAGCTTGATGCCGTACTTTGAACTTTCATTTATGTCAATGTCAAAAAACTTTAATACCTCTCTCCAAGTTGTTTCCCCTAAATCATCAAAGGTTTCTTCTTGAGTAGTTCTAAAGGATGCAGTATCAGGTAAAAAGAGTTTAGTTTGAACTTCCGCTGGAGTATAGAAAGTAATATTATTACCATTTCTCCATTCATTAATAATATTTGAACTTAGAACCATATCTCTATCATATGGCTCATAAACCTCACTCTGCCAATCTGGGCCATCGTAAAAGTTAACAAACTGCCCAGATAATTCATCTAATTGAGAATCAAGCCTATTTAAATCCAACTCTTTCTCATCAGATGTCTTTAACAAAAACTCCTCATTAACATACTTATGCAAAACATTTGCTGCCTTACCCATATACTGACGATACTTACCCCAATGAATAGACTGATTAAAATCCTTAATCATCGGCAAGAACGGTTTATGATTAAAGTTTAGAAGCTCTAAATCAACAGCTAAAGCAAATGGATATCCCGGAACAGTAGATATATTCATATTAGAAAGAGCGACACCGGTTATACCATGAACACTGTTTAGATAATGATTTTTAATTGGAAGTATAGGAGAAAACTTAAAAGCAGAAACAAGACCCCTTAAAGAAGAAAGAAACTTATCTATCTTTTCTTCACTATCACCCAAAACACGGTTTCCGTTTTCATCTTCCCTATATCTAAAATCTATCTCAAAATTTTCATTCAAATTAATTTCAGATATACCATCAATAGATATTCCCCAAATCTCTTGGTAGTTAGGGAAAAACAATCTCATAGATACAACGGTTTCCCTGTACCCAGAATTAAACTTGGGGCTATTAGTCTGCCTAATAGCTCCACCAGTTAAACTTCCAGTTTTAAATCTGGTATTAACATTGATGTTGACCGGCGGCACATAAAAATTAGCTGCACCTAAACGTAGATGAAATATATCCGGATTATTAGGAGTAATATTCTTCCTGTAAGGAGAACGATCTAATACTTTTTTAATTCTATCAGCCGTAGTGTCAAATTTAAATGCTAGCTCAAATACAGGTTCTCCATTTTCATCATTTTTAGCTACACCAAATGCTCTCTCTAAAGTATCTAAAAACTCTTGAGACGTCTCTGCCTCAAGCCCCCCACCAAGACCATCATTAGAGTAGTCAACTATAGTAGAAAGAGCAGTAATATAAAAATTAACTAGACCAGGAAAATAATAGTTAATTGAAGAAAAGATAACAGGATTGCTGTTAAACTTATTGTTTACTTCAATAAGTTTTGATAACCAGGGCAAGTCTACTGCAGGATCTATGTAGTTGGAGGCATTTTCTTGAGCACTATAGACACTAGAAAACCTCTCTTTGGCAAACTCCCCTATTTCATACGCATAACTCGCAAGCTCTAATATTCCAGTATCTACCATATTCGAGTAAAAGCTTCGGGCAAAAGCTGCTTCTACTTTTGTAATGCTAGGATCTATTTTTGCAAATACCCTAAAAAATGCATTAGTTTGCTCACTTGAAGGAGTTCGCCCACCAAACGCATCAGATATAAATGACTCACCTCTATTTGACTGATAAGTATTTGCATATTCATCTGTAACTAAACGAGATAAAAAATCGACCTCATCTGGAACTATGCTATCTATATCAGATAAGGTATCTTCTATCTCTGAACTCTCTACAGTTTCCAGCCTTTGAACCTCATCTAGATAACTATCACCATAATCTATGTAATAGTTATACCAATTCCATATCCTTTCGTAGGCAAACTGTATAAGAGTCTTTGCAGCTCGTAACTCATCTTCAAAAGAAAAGTCAAGTATTGCCGGGTAATCAGAAAGCCAATCTCCCCAGGCATCTAACTTAATATCTTGCTTTGAAGATATGCCTGACCTAGGAGAATCCCTCAGAGCAAAATTAACATAATCTGAATAAGCCGCGACTGATGTATCGTCCAAAAGTCCATCAAAGCCATCTATAACAGAGGTTAGTGCGACTTCTGTAGCAAGAGAAGCGTAGTGATCTTCTGGACGATAATAAACTATTGTGTAGCCTGGAATTGGTAGATATTCACTACCATTCAATGTTCCATAACGAAATATTTCTAATGCTTGATTTAAAAGATTCGGATCAAACTTAGCCCCACCAAAAATACCCTCATCAGACCCTTCAACCTGTCCAACTAGCTCAATAAGAATATCTTCATTATCTACTATAAAAGATATTATATCTCTTGCTTCATCTGATATGACAGTACTCATAAAATATCTTACCTAAAATTCATGTTATTACTAACAATACTACTCATTCTAAAACTAGAAGTATCTTTGGCGTGGGTAGAACTATAATTGTCTATTATACTATAATTTGAATCTGATTGCAGTTTATCAAAAACAAAGTTTGCATTATTATGTGAAAGAATTTCTTTATTATACCTTGCCGTCTGCAAAGACTTATTATCATATCCGGCATCATTTTGACTCAACAAAGTACCAGAGCTATGCTGAAGTCCCTCAAAAGAACCCTTTACTGGATCAGATCTAACTTCTCTAGCATCATTCCTAGAAGACTGCAACTTAGACTTTCCCTGTGCCTGAGAAGAAGATATCTTTGCGGAAAAGTTATCTGCATTCTCTCTTCTATGAGACGTATCTTTTGGGGTACGTGCAGCTTGGGAAAGTCTTTTATTCTGATCAGCGATCATTCAACACTTCCTTAGAAGGCTTCCATTATACGAAGTAATGGGTTGCGAGATAAATCTGGAGCTCTATCATACATAGTAGTGTTAATATTTGCATTAGTTAAGCCACCAAGCTCAGAGTTAAACCTATCTATATCTTGCTGACTACCATTAATAGAAACTTGATAATTCATACCCGGGTTATATCCCTGACCAGAAAAAGATCCTATCTCGGGAACTCTAAATGGATAATCCTGCTCGTAAGCAGAACCTCCCGGTAACAAAGGAGGTCCTTGCGCATCTTCATAAGTCCTATCTTTGTAAGATGAATATGCAAAACTACCTAACACCAATGCGCCTATAGCTATACCAGTGCTTTTAATCGGAGCACTTCTTAGAAATCTTCTAAAGTCATCTTCTTTAAGCTTATCACCAAGTCTCTTATAAACCCTCTCCCTAACTGCTGTAGGTCCAGCGGCTTCGTCATCAATAGTTCTAGCAATATCTCTTAAAATAGAATCGTCTGCTTCCTGAGATAAATCATCAATTATTCCAGCGGCTCGCAACTCGTCAACAACTCCCGGAGAAGAATCCTCCAAAGCCTGAACAGCAGCTCTGCTTCTAATCAGTGTGGCAATTCTATCAGCTTCTGCCCTTGCAGCTCTATCAGTAATATCTTCAGATTTTCCACTAAGAGACATCAAAACTTGCTCAACTGTCTGATCATACATTCCAGATGGCCTTAACGTAGCGAGCATTTGGCTAGCTTGCTTATCTAAATCATCTGGACCAAAATTTCCTCCCAACATAAACTTCAACTGAGACTCAACCGAAGCGCCCAACCCACCAGCCAAATCATCCATACGGCCATAATAATCAGCCCTACGAATGTTTCTAATATCCATGATTCTCTTAGAAAGATCGAATGCATTATCAGGTTGAGACTCATCAAAAATTGCCCTCATCATACCTAGATCAAACTTTCTTCCATAAGAAAGACGATCAATTTCATTCACCAAATCCATCATAGAAACATCTTTAAAACGGACTGCCTCAGCAATATCGTTTAAAACTTGTCTACCGTGAAACTCTAAAGCAAGTCTTGACTCCATAATTTCTTCTTCAGCAAGAGAAGTTATACTAGCATCAAATCTATCATAGACCCCTTCAATCAGATCCGCATGACGGTCCATAATAGCCCTTGCTGCTGCCTGAGTCTCAGAATTTGCAACAATACCAGAAAGAGTTTCATCTCTTCCTATCCTGCCAATAGCAGATCTTCTAATCGCCTCAAACATATCTAGACCAGCTTTGGCATCAACGTTTGCTAGCGATGCGTACTTATTTCCTCTTACTAAACCAATTGTTTTTAATAGATACTCTCTTATTTCTTCATCATCTGATCTGTTAACAATACTTCTCATCTTTTTTATTCTATCGTCTACCATAGTGGCATCTGCCGTTGTTAGTCCAGCTTTTTGCATTTCTTCAGCGCCAGCCAACATGCCTTCTAGTAGGGTTTTTAAATCAGGTCCTTTCATCCTGTTATTCAACAGCAACGAATCAAGACCAGCACCTATATCACTGACTTCATCAAGGGTACCAACCGCACCAATAACTTTACCCAAAGAAGAAATAGCCTTAGTTCCAACATCATCCAAAGAACCCATCTGACCAGTTACAGCATTTACGGCAGCCGTAACACCTTTAACATTTAAGGTAAATCCACTTTCACTGATTGCTTTACCTATAGCAGCATTCATTTGCCGCGAAGCACTAAAGTTAACCGACAAGTCAATAGCAGACTCCTGAGCCAATAACCCTATTTGAAAATTCTCTAATATAAATTTACCTGCTTTTTGATTATTGATTCTTAAATTATTTAAAATGTCTTCATACTGATTAAGAAAAGAACCAACTGCCATAGATCTGTTTACATATAAACCCAAGATATCTGCGCCAGCTTCTTGCGCCGCGCGTGCCGATTCTTGAAAAGCCATACTAAAAACTGCTCTAGCACTAGGATCATCTGGGAAAAATTGAGAAAGATCTTTCATTACCAAACTAAAATCTCCTCCAGAAGATTCAATTATATTCTTCATTTTTCTATATGTAGAAGCTTTAATGACACTCTTATTCTGCTCTAAAACCTGCATCATTTCATCGGCCATACTAAAAGAACCGCTTTCTGACATGATCTTATGTATACCCTGCCTAGTGTACCTAGCTCCTTCTTTTTCTGTAACATCTTCTAGCGTTAACGAGGCTGATCCAAACCTTCCTATTCTTTCTAAAACGTTAGATTTTCTAGAAAGATCACTTATACGAGTTAGGCCTCTTGCCTGTAATCTCTCATAAACATCTATTATAGCTTGCTCTATATGTTGGTCAATTTCCGGCGCCTTACCGGCAAAATCCCTTGGTATACCATAGGCAGTTCTGACAAAACGATCTTCAGATATTAAACTATCTTTTTGACTACTATCTAATATTTTCTTTAAAACATCAAAATCCGAATGTTTTAAATTTTGCTCAGAAATTAACTCATCCAAGGCGGTCCTAAACTGATCTCCGCCAAAAAGTGCCTGAATAGTTTCAAAGTCCATACTCATCCTACTGAATATAACCTCTTCAGGACCAGAAGGCTGCCTAAAAATATTGAAACCTAATCTTCTAATATCTTTATCATCCGTAAAAGTAACAAGCTTAGGCAGACCCTTATCGTCTAAGTCAAAACCGCCAAGAGCATCCCTAACATTACCGACAACACCCGGTGCAAACATCATCTTATGCCCTTTTACTCTAAACTTAATTAAATCCTTATCTATCTTAATAGTCTGATCTCTAACAGTATCTCTTATGCCACCTATTTTTTCATATCCAGTTCCCAAAATGGGATTAATATTTTTACTACCAGCCGCTATAGCTTCAGTGTCAATAGCAAAACGATAAACATCAGGAAGAACAGCCTGAATAAATCCATCCTTCTCCCTGAACGCCTGAGAAGCCATCATTGAAGAAAGCAAATTCATCATCTTTGGAGATTGACGAGGACTAACCCCACTACGATGCAATTCTAAAATCTGCTTAGCATACTCCCTGTTCCTTAAGGCGGAATACCTAAGGTGCGGAGGCAGCATGTCAACATCTTCACTAGCAGAACGCTCCAACATCGACTTTAGTTTTTGAGGAAGAACATTATTGTCAATTGCGCTCTGAAACTCTGAAACTACAGAATCAATCCTACCCTGAATAGCTTTTTGGGTTTCGAGATCAGCAAAATACTCTGGCTGAAATGCAGTTAAAACAGGATCAGCGTAAACTAAACCCCTCGAACGGCCCTGTAATATATCGTCCCTAAGGTCACCAAAACCACCCAGTATAAGAGATTCTTGATCACCCATGAGGCCAAGTTCACCCTTAAGAGAAAACTTACTAATAACTCCCGCATACCTCTTTCGAAATCGACTATCCAAATCGGTAATATGAAAAGCAGTTTTTATATCTCCTCGACCCTGAATACGACCTCTTCCAGTAATTTGATCGCCGTTCAGCAGTCCTAAATTTATATTTTTTAGCTGCTGATCGATATCGGCAATTTGTTGTAATAAATCTTTTTTAGCTTTTCCAGAAGCCCTTGAAACTCTTCCTTCCAGCACTCTTTTTTCATCGACAAGGCTTTTTCTATAAGATTTCAAGTGACTTGAATTCAAAAGATCAGAACCATCAAAACCATACTCTATGGTCTTAAAAATTTGTTTTATTAATTGCTCTTGATCTGAAAATTGCTCAATAAACTTTTGTTCAAAAATATCACTTGCAAATCCTCCGCTTAAATTCTGAACTGCACCTTTAAACTCTTTAGAATTAAGAACTTGTCTAATATTATTTTTAAAAGTAGTGAGTTCTTGATTACTCATTTTTCCAATATACTGATCTAAGAAATCTTCTGGATTAATCTTGCTATAATAGACATCTAAATCTCCTCCCATTTTTGTGCCAACAAGCTTTTTTAACAACTCAAGCTGAGGGTCAATCTGTAGGAAAGCATCGTTAAGATTTTGAGCGTGCTTACCAATAAATCTAGACAATTCTCCACCAGCCAAAGAAACTTCTCTTTCAGCCAAAAAAGCTCTAGCCCTTTTAGGAATCTTCATTAAGGCTTCAGCTAACTTATCAGTTTTACCACCTCTAAGAATGTCTTGAAATTTATTTGGATCCAACATATCATGACCAGTAACAGAAAGAAGTAAATTCGTTTGATAACTATTTAATAGATTTTTACCAGCTCTAAACTGAAGGACACGACCACCCTCATCATCCACAACAGTCAAACCATGAAGACTTCCTCGCTCCCTCATAACCCTAATTCTCTCAGCAATCTGCTTAGCGCTAGACTCACCCTTACGAGAATGCATAGTTAATATATCCATGTTACCATTTTTAATTAATTCATCGATATCAATACCTGCATCGCGAAGTAACTGTAAATCTGCAGAACTACTAGCACTTTGCAATTGAGATATAACAGAGCTAAACATTGCTGCGGCTGCAGATGTTTTATTGCCAGCAAAGGCCCTACTTCTTCCACCTACCATTTGAGCGCGCGCTGCTGAAACAGAAGTAACTTGAGTCAACTGCAAAGGCTGAACCTCTCTTATAGCAGAATTAATAGAAGTATGAACCTTGCCGGTAACAGAAGAAATAAATACAACATTATCCCCATCAAGCTCAGCCCTAATAACATTACCTCTACCATAAATAGATGCGCGCAACATTGACTCAGCAGCCATAAGCCTCTCAGAAGGAGTCTTATATCTATTAAAATAATCAGTTACTCGAGTAATCATCAGCCAACTCCAGCATAAACATTAACTTGATCAGAACCAAAAGGAGTCATAACAGGAGTGACACTTCCTGACAAACCCATACTAGACATCATCTGACGTATGTTGTCTAACATAGAATTATTCCTAGTTCCACCAAAAATTTCAGGGTAAGAAGGATTAGCTAAATTTGCTTGCTTTATCTGTTGAGGATAGTAACCCATCTGAGACATTTCCAGACCCATTGACTGACCCATCTTAATCTTCACATGATCTAAATTAGTATTAGGATGCCAACCTTCCCAAGAGGCATCAGGTAACTCATGTCTCTCAAAATATTCTTGAAGCTCCGGCCTCTTTTCCACTCTCATTCCCCAGGCAGCCTGATAAATTCTTCTCTCCAGCCTACCTGCAGTAGAAAGAATTCTCTCCCTATCCTCAACAGGGGCACCTATCATTGCCTTAAAATGCTCCCTCTTTCTCTTAGGAACTGCAAGAGCCAAAGTATCAATATCTCCACCATATATATCTGCACCATACATAGTTCTCTTAGCAGCCATTCTAAACTGCACAGCAGCCCTGCCATCTCCGGCAGCCTGCGCCTCAGCTGCAAGCTTGGTATTCTTAACATAACTTAGAATGTCAGTATATTCTTCTAATGCCAACTCTTGCTTTCTTTGCTGAGGAAGGAACCTATCCCCAGTGACCATCTCTGAGATATTGCCAACCAAAGAAGCACCAACGCCAACAGTACCACCTACTACGGAACCAAAAAGTCTAGCCCTAGGAGTCCTAGCAAAAAGTGCACCTGCGGTAGCTAAAGCTGCTCCAGCTACAATCGGATTTCTTTGAGTAGCCCTATTAACCATGGGTTCAATAAAACCCTCATATGGACGACTCCACTCAGGGAAAGTAGCCCCATAAACATTTCTTCTTTCCCAGTCCTCTATAGCTGTCCTTTTGCCACCAAACTTATGAACAATAAAGTTATCAGTATGAGCTATATACTCACCAACTCTACCAATCGCATACTGAGTTCCACTAATCCCTAACTCACCTGGACTAGAACCCTTATATTTGTAATCCTCAAAATCATACTTTCTAGTTGTTGTTTCAACTTGAGATCTTATTTCTTGAACCTTAATTCTCTCTTCAGGAGAAAGGCCCATTTTATCTATCTGTCTATTTAAAGTTTTAAACTGCTTAGAGTAAGGCGCAACGTCAGCAAGAATGTCTAATTGATTTACTGGACCATACCTATTTATTTCGTCACCATAAAGCTGATTAAATCTCTCATAACCAACACCGGGAAGTCTGATCTCACCCTCTTGAACTTTAGTAAAAGGATCACCGGTTTTAAAATTAGTGAAATAATCTGCTCCCGGGAGGAAAGGATGCTCCATACCCATGGTGTTAGCTATAGGGTTAATATAGTCAATGCCCTTTCTATCTTTTGGAACGAATCTTCTTACAATTTCAGAAAACTCTAAATTACCTAAAGCGTCTCTAGAAGGAAGTGGAACATCGCCTAAACCACCGAGATTTAAATCCCAGAAAGATCTAGAAGAACCATATGCTTTAGAGGCAGATTGTAGAACTGATCTTTGTGGCTCAAAGTCTCCTTCACCAAAACCAAAAGCTTCTCTCATAGAAGCAAAACCGAATCCATAAATACCGGCCATTTCCTGAATTCTATAACCTATTTCTCCAGCCTGATAAGAAAGAGACTCAGGACCTATTGGTGCACCTGCAGCAACAAGGTTGGGCTGCATGATGCCAGACACTTTAGGTGGACCATATGAAGCGTTTACTAAACCGGCATTAAAATCAGATATACCAGCTCTAACTCTGCCAGCAGCAAGATTTCTACTTCCCGCATTTGCTGCTAGTGCCGCATTAGTTTGACCTATACCAAAACCTCCTGGACCACTACCCGCACCAACAGATCCAGCTATCACAGCTCCACCAGAAACACCACCACCATAACCAAAACCACCAGTACCGGTCGCCATATATGCGGAAGCGTCAAAAGCTCCGAATTCTCCAGCTCTCACATAATTAGCTAAACCTGCAGCCGTTTCTTCTTCATGCATTCTCAATTGAGGCTTAAGGAGCTTGCCTATAGTGGCGTTAGCAATAGGGGTTATTGGACCGAAGGGACCGCTAAAGTATTCACCAGTAACAGGATATGGTCGGTCTTGATAATGCTTGCGTTCAAATCTATATGGATCTAAAGGTCTCAATGGAGAAATGTCGTTATAAAACAAAAACTTCTCCATAGGGCTACCATAGGTATCGCTAGTAAAAAGAGCACCACCCTGAAGTTTCTTATACCAAGAAGGACGGTAATACATAACCTTACCACCCTCAAAAGGAGTATTACCTAAAGGCCAGAACCTACCCTGCCTAATAGGAACCTCACCCTCAACAAGCTGCTCCTTCTTTTCAGAATAACTCATTCCGCCAGGAGTTATACCAGCCGCCAAAGCTTGCCCCTCAACCACACCCCTAGCAATCTGGCCCATAATCAAAGGAGAGTAAACAGTCTCACCAGTTTGATCCTCACCATTAACCATGCCACCTAAAGTTCTGTCCACCGTAAAAGCAGTAGTTCCTGCAGCATAGAGGGGCAAAACTCTCTTACCAACCATTCCCCTAGCAAAAAGATCCAATGGCCCCTTAAAGTCAGAAACATCTAGCTGCATCCCAAGAGTTCCGAAATACCTGTTCAATCTTTCAACAGAGTGAGCAACAGGTACCGACGCGCCAGAATAGGCTGCTGGATTAGAATACGTATTTATACCTAAGGCACTAGAAATCGCTGCAAAAGGGTCCCTACCAAAAGTCGTACCAAAAGTAGGAACCGCAGTGAAACCACCAGAACTACCCAAAGGATCAACGGCTAAGTTGTCCATCTCATAAGGAGCAACACCAAATCTTCTCTTTAATGGAGATATTAAAGGAGAAAATCTTTTTCTAATTGAACTACTTACTTGACCTATTTCACCTTTAAGGAAAGGATCAAAAAGTTTGCCAAGCTCTGGAACAGCATTAACATGCTGTCTTAACTGTGCTATATTTTGACGAGCATTTAAAGTACCAGTTGCAGCGCCCTTAAAGGTACTAAATGCGCTGATATTAAAAAGCGTAGACAAACCAGCAGCTTGCGCCTCTGTTCTTTGAGCAGAGCTTATAACACCCTGTGCAACAAGATCATCTACAGCTTTTTGTAGATTAGTGAGATTGGAAACCATGTCAATCTTACCACCACCAGCATTAAGCATAGGGTTGACCTGAGATATGTATCTAAATATCTCATTCTTTAATTCATCTAATCTTGTATTAATTGTTGGAGACTTATCAAAATTTCTAGATACGGCAGTTAGGTCTGCATCTTGCAGAATGTTTCTTATTCTTGATCCAGAAGTTAATACATAACTGGGATCATATCCCATGCCTTTCAATCTTTGCGCCACTAAAGATTCTGCTCTCATAATTTCTTCGGCAAAAGAAACAATATCGGACTGAGATTTTAAGCCTCCAACAGTTTTACCTAAATAACTGAAAGACTGAGGGTCCATAGCCTCCAGCCTGGCCATAACAGGGTCTGGTATACCATATTCAAAAGTTCTTCTTCTTAAAGAATCATAAGCCTGTAAAATATCATCTTCAATAAAATCATCAACGATGTTACCTGTATCATCTACAATATTAACACCTTGTTGAGTTGTGTTTAAACGAATTTTTCTAGAGCCATACTGAACTTGCTCACCCCTGAGAAGCTTAGACAAAACAACTGGATTACCAGGATCTGAAGCTCTTCTATTAAACCTCGAAGCTAAACCAAAAAGAGAATTAGGCTGCTCTGAATCTATACTTAAACGCCTTTTGAGCCTTGATCTACTAGCTCCCTTAATCTGATCTATTGTTTCGCCCTCCATACCAGAGGCTAAACGGGCCTGCCTAGAAAGAAGATCAACCGAATTAGTTGGAACACCCCTATATGCTCCTTCTAAAGTTCTACCAAAAACAGCTCCAGAAAGTTGATCCTTCTGATAGGAAATTATTTTACCCTTAGTTCCACCGGTCTTAAACCATATGCCAAAATCACCTCGGCTTTGCCCGCCCAAGAATGGTTGAACATCTCTTCCAGACATGTATTGAACAGGAGATCTTCTAGCCATCTCACTAAAAGACCTATACCCAAAAAGATCTGCTGGATTAAAACCTAAGATAGGAATTTGAAATTCAGATGCAAAGAAATTAGCTGTTCTACTAAACGTAGACTTAACTGAAGTAAAATCTAAAAATTTTCCACTTGCAGTTTTATATACGCCATCTAACTTAGAAAAACCAATACTACTAGAAACAGGATCATCTAAAGCCTGACGAACCGCCAACTGGTTGACAATCTTCTGCTCTTGTGGACGCATGTGCTTAAAGAATCCACGAGACTGAGCCTCATTTACCGTTACAGATTGAAGACCAAAAAGATTAAATCCACCACCCATAACCCCAGAAGTCATCTGCCTATTCTTAATTAAGAAAGCCCTAAGATCAGTAAAGTTAGTTGGATCAAAACCCTTATTGGCTAAAGCATTGTTTACAACATCATCCGCGACCAAGCTTCCATCAGTCTTCTTTAAAGGAACACCTAAAACTTGAGCGGTTTTTCTTTGCAAGAACTGCTGCTTAGCGGCAGAAAGATTGTGTATACCGACAAAATCCTGATATTGAGCCTTTTGAGGCTTCATTACAGTACTTGCTATATCAGCCAAATCATTTCTATGAAAGGTATTCCAATTTCTTTGAATAGAATTCTTTAAATTCTTTTGAAAATCAGAAGATAAATAAACGCCCTTAGCGTCTTCTATGGCGTTAAGAAGAGCCTTCTTTGCATCCTGCCCTAAAGCAGCTTCTATAGCACCGCCATTCTTAATGCCTTTATACCTCTTCAATATGGTTGCGGCAAAGTCTTCTGCTATACCCTGCTCAGTTGTACCCGCGCCATATATCTTAGTCTTACCTATAGAAACGATATTCGTAGCATTAGAGCCAGACTTAGGTACAGTAACTTTCAAATAATCTACAAATTGTCTTGCGTCAGTTTTACCAACACCAGAAGAAATAAGCTGCTGTTCAATTAGATCCTTAAACGCATCACGTTTTTGTCCCATAGCAAAATCGCTAACAGCAAAAGACTTATCTCCTGGCCCACCACCACCTAAAATCCTTAAGCCGGTAGCAAGATCAGATATACGACTCTTATGACCAGACTGTATTCTATTTATAGAATCTAAAAGATCTTTCTGACTTTTGAAAAAAGGTGCACTTTTACTATTGCTTAAAACGTTATTAAAAGCAACGGAGTTTTCCATCGCATCATACGCATAACCTGTCTTTTTGAATTCTTTTGCACCGACTTTTAAGGACTCTCTCATTCCTCTAAAAGCAGGGATTAAATCTAATACGCCTTTATAGTTTTGTCCCGAAGAATCCGTATAGCCAAAAACAGTAGCCTTAAAATCAGTCATCTTTATTTGCCTCTTAGAGGCATTAGCTGACCTAGCAGCATTAACTGCATTTTTTCTACCGCTTCTTAAGCTATGAAGTGTTTGAACTAAACCAGTTTGATTCTTAAATGTATCAGCAGCGGCGCTCAACGCACCAGAAGACTGAGCTGAAGTTCTTAAAAATCTATCGGTAAGAGTTGCAAAATCATGACCAACTTCTCTTAAGAGCTCATTCGCATCCAAGAACCCTTCGTGCATCGTCTTCTTAAACCCAGTGAGACGACGCATGTCGTTAACGGAATAGCGAAGAGTATGTAGTGAAGATCTACCAGCACTAGCTGCTGCCCCCGCAAATTCAAATGGCAGAATCATTGTTGCCAAATTAGTTACAGACTGCTTAGTAAAATCAGCTATAACATCTGCAGGATTATACCATTTAATCTTTCTATCTTCTGCGTCACGATCACCAAAAAGAGGATCAGTTATACCCCTTTGAACCCCATACATTGCCGGAAGCTCATAAGGAAGCCTTCTACCAGCCCTAACCAACCTTTGCTGAAGCGCATCCCTAAAAGACCATACAGCTGCTGGCTCATTAAACCTTCCACCGCCAGCCTGCTGTCTCTCGGCTTTAGTGAGAAAAGTGTATCCGAATCTTTCGCTTTTTACACCCTCATAACCCGTTACATATTCATCGCCACGAGTTCCATCAACCTTATAAATAAGCTTAGAATAAGGATCATCGACGCCATCTATCTGCCGGCTAACACCCTGAAGCTCATCAAGATGTCGCCTAATATCAGTTACACTTTTAACTATAGAAGTCGCATATGTAGAGCCATCATCAGCCCTATCCTGAACATACTTAGCTAATCTTACTCCACCACTTTTAGTTACTCTCGACGCAGCAACGGCGCCAACCATCGTCAAAGCAGTGGCAGAGAAGAATCGCATTATTGGGTGATCATTCAACGCCCTAGCAACAAAACCAGAGTTAGGCGCTACACCCTCAGTCTCACCTTCATTCGTAGGTATATCACGAGAAGTTACACTGAAACCTATATTATGTATTGGGCCAGGATCGCGTATCAACCCTACTCCTTAACTACTGAAGACCCCACAGTTTTTGAGCAATTGGGTCTTCGACACCAGCAGCTCCTGTAGGCTTGGCTTTATCATATTTATCTGAGAATTCTTTAGCTTTTTGAGCTTCTTCCTCAGGGTCTATCAACTGAAGCCTAAGCTCATTAGACTCCAAACCATTCATACCCTGCTTAATCTCAATAATTTTTTCCGCCAATGCGACCTTCTCAGATAACTGAGAAAAAGTCATCTCCTCTAAATCTTCAGGCGAATATGTAGATATAGTAGCGAGAACAAACGCTTTCATTAAATTTTTAACTTGATTAGCTTCTTCTCTTTTTTCTTCCATAATAGCTTTTGCAAGCTTTGCGGAATAAAAACCAGATAAATCAAGTATTTCTTCTGCTAAAAAAGAAACAGTTCCCGCAGGAATCTGATATATATCAAAACCCTCAGGATATACGATAGCATTTTGAAGAATAAAATCTTCTATATCTGCGGATGAAAAGTTTTCAGATTCTTGAAAGTATACGATCTTACCATACTCACTAAAAGTGAGCTCTCTAAATAATAAAGGACTGTCTTTTACAGTAACACTGTATATTTTTCCATACTTACTTTTTAATTCAAAAACCTTATTTTCATCCAGCATTTCATCAGAGCTGCCTAACCTCTAGAGCAACGAAGCCAGAAGCCTCAAGAACCTCTTGAGCTATTAGAGACGGCAATCCAGCCATCTCACTTGTCAAAGCTGCAGTGTTATATTTAGGATAAAGGATACACATCTCAGAAACAGTTTCTTCATTCCACATATTAGCCTCCGCAGAAGAAAGCTCGCCTGTCTGAATCATGTTTTCCATCTTCTTAACAATCTGCTTATACTCTAGACGATTAAGAACACGCCAAACAATATGCTTATCAAAAGAAATAGAGGTTACATAAACCTCACCGTACTGCGACTTCCAATGCTTAATCATCGCCGCAGTTGGGCCGCCTTCCCAAATCTCTTCTTCATCATCGAGATCCTCAACAGCTACAGCCTGTTCAACCTCAAGATCAAGATCTTGATCACGAACGTCTATGGCATCAGGGTCATCTGATATAGATAAGCTTGTAACATCATCAAACTCTAAATTCTTTACAGCTTCTGGAGTCTCAGAAACCACAACCTTCTTATTGGACATTATAATCTCCTTACAGTATACTCATAACATTATATCACTTACGTGAAAAAAAATCTAGATCAAATTACACTACTGATAATTAGTCTGCGTGTTAACAGATCCAGTTCCAGAACTCGGTTCAGGATAATCGTTAGATGTCACATTAGCTCTAACGTTCTTAACAAAAGAAAGATCAATTTTACTAAAGTAATAATCTCTAGCAATAAACTGATAACTTTCCGCAACAGGTTGACCACCAGGAGTGTACGCAGTAGACATATTCATAAGGTGAACCTGTTGTAAAACTATCTTCATCGGATCTTGAGCCTGATTAACCTTAACACTTCTTTCATTAACATCGGAATACATTAATCTATCCAACGCGTCTGAAACATCTTGATCGTTGTTTCTTAAAAGACCTGAAGGTGTCAAAGCCGTCTCTTCAGCGCCATACATCACAACAAAATTAAATGGCGGATGAGCACTAAATATATTCCTACCATCTATACCCTCAGAAGCTGGATCAGAGGTTACTCTATCCAGCTGACTATACGACCAGTATTTCTGAAGATTTGCCTCATCTTGAGGTGTAGTATTTTGAGGAGACATTCTAGTCAAAACCTTATCATACTGTCCTCTAGACTCAGAATTAACTCTAACCTCGGCTGCCTTTGCCAACAGATCCGTCATTCTCTGTGGATATCTTGTAAATAAAGTTATCTCACCAGTAATAATCCTGGTACCCAACATAACGGTATCGTAATTATAAGACCAAAAACCATACAAAGGCTGCTTCTCTTGCCTAACCGAGTAAGCAAACGATGCGATATCAAGCTCATCAGACGGATCATATAATCCATCTATAAAAACCTTTACATCTTCACCACTAAAATAATAATCATAATAAGTATTAAATCTATTTTCTTCTGAACCAGCTTGACCAGACCAAACTAAATCAATCTCATCAGATAGTAAATTAAAAGATTTATTATTTTGCATTATGGCTCCAACGGTTCAGCGGTCTCAACAGTATTTAAGAAAGAGCTATATTCATCTATTACATCACCAAAAATATTGCGAGAAATCTGAATATCTCTTTCCTTTTCTTCTGAAGATCTATAGAAGGCATCATGTCGAGCAACAAGTCTAGTTAAAGGTTGAATATTCCTAGCCATGTAAGTATAGGTCTGCTCTGTTATTAAGTCGTCTATAGATATAGTTTGACCTTCATCAACTATAGTAACACCCATGATCTTCATTTTTGAAGCCTGACCATATTCATTGAAAAAAGAAATAACAATATCAAAAGGCGGTAGCATGTCAGCTAAAGGAGCAAAAAAACCCTGTCTAGCAAGAAACTCCCTGTACTGAGAAATTCTATAAAATGCATACTCATTAAAAACAGTAAAGATTAAGCTTCCAGCAATTGTTCTTCCACCTTTAATGAAACCCCTAGGGTTTACGTGTCCCAAAGTTCTTATGGGAGAATTTTCTCTGTGGATAGAATATGATATTGTTTGAAGTTCCCCAAGCTCTACAGGCTGACCAGGACCAATCGCATTTCCATCTGGAGATATTTCTGGTACGACTATTGTCACAACGGCATCAGAACCGGAAAAGGAATTATAAGTAGAAGTATAGCCAACACTATTGGTATTCACATAATAGTTTGAGTCAGCATCTACAGAACTCGAATCAACAGTTGTTGCAGGATTAGTGTTACCAGTATTTGGATCTGTATTTTGCTCAGGCATAACGCTCCCATTAAAATGCGCACGAAGAAAAGCTCTCCGTGCGCACTCTAATAACCGTAAAAGATTTTATTATGGTCTGATAATGTCAGGATTTAGATCATTCTCAACAACGAGAAGACCTTGATCATTGACATTAACTGTACCGTCATCATTCTTAGCCTTGATGGTGTACATAGGACCAAGCTCTCTAGCAACATACGTCATTGTTTCCTCAATGACAATGTCGTCCATAGAGGCGCCAGACCCCTCATTAAGAAGTTCAACACCATAAATGGATCTTGCAGAACCCTGACCATACTCATTTACAAAAGTTATTGTAATGTCAAACGGAGGAATTTGATCTGCGTAGAAAGGCATCTCTCTAACAACACTTGACTTATCGTCAGCAACAGGAGAAATACCACGAGTTCTATTACCACTAGCATCCAAACCTGCTGGAATAGCATTATGGGTTCTTGTGTAATAGTATTGTGGCTCAGTTCCCATATTCTCCTGAAGCATCGTGTAGAGAGCTGGACGATCAAAAACCGTAAAGATCAATGAGCCAGCGATACCTCTTTTACCGCGTGAAAAAGAACGTGGGTTAGGAGAACCCATAGTGTAGATAGGTGCCTTCTCTCTTGTAACCGAGAAAGTTATACCAGAAAGAGCACCAATCTCAACACCACCAAAAGTAGCAACTATATCAGCGCCAGAAAAGGTGGTGTATGTATTTAAATACTTGTTTACATCAGTAGTATCAGCCATTTTATCTTACCCTCCAGTCGGTAATTATCATATATCAACGGCAACCTGAACTTCGATATTCTTTAATTCGAAGGCAGGTGTTATAACGAGATCAACTATCGCCTTATTTTGCGCAGGAAGATACGTAACCGCAAAATCACTGCTCAATAAGGCACCCAAAAGTTGCATCCCTCTTAGACCAGAACTAATCGCAGTTTCCATTGAATTTCTGATCTGAATGTTTGAAGGTTGACCAATAAACTTCTGGCAAACTCTCCTAACAATGTTCGTAGCATCATCCACAATTCTCTTAGTGGTAAGTCTAGTATAGTCAGATGTAGCAGGAGCAAATGTCACTGCATCAGCAAAAACAGGAATTCTGTTAAAGTTCACAACAGCAGGATTGACACCCTTGTCAGCTAAAGCTGATTGAGTTGTTCTTGAAGCAGAATAACGCAGTGAATCAACATTAAACAAAGGCTTATTAACAACTGAAATATAGCTAGAAGTTCTAGTCACCGTAGCAGCCATAGCGGCGGCGGCATTGGTGTAACCAAAGTCAACCCCATTGGAAGTGTAGTTAACTGGCTTAATCTCACCAGCAACGACAACAACATAAGGACCAACAGTACTCATTGTAGCATCTGAGTTACTTGGAAGACTAGAAAGAGCCAAATGACTTGTCACCTGTGAAGGAGTCATCTTCTCGGCAGTGGAGATGAAAGGCTTAACACCCATAATTGCTAGGCAAGGATTAGTATTCTCTGAGATATCTTTGACCTTTACACCAACTTGATAAGCCCAGTTCTGGGAAACTGTAGTGCTGTTATCGGCATGGAAACCATACTCAGCGTCATTTGATGGAGTAGCAGGATCCTCCCAATCATCGGGATGACCACCACGACCCCAAGGAACAATAACGTCAGGAACAGCGGTCTCAGCTGCATCAAACGCTGCATCAAAAAGACCAGAACCAAAAGAACTGCTAGTTACAGAACCAGTAGTATGATTGAAAACGGTATCGCTTGGAAGGGGAACAAGATAGATTCTTTCCACTCCAGCAGAGACAAGCTCCTTATATGAACGGTGTATATCGGAACCATCACCAAATGCCGTGATAACATCTGCCTCGTTAGTTGCACGATAAACATCAACGTCAGCTATTCCACCGGTTGCATCAGCAGTACTACGACGAGCTATAGTAACAACTCTGGGACCAGTTGGCGCATCGGTACGAGAAACGCTGTAAAAGCGATCTCTAATAATCGTATTTACTCCAGGTGTAGCCATATTGTCTTAAGACCTCCAATTATGGGACTTACTAATCTTCGTATATAGTAACGTAGAACTTATAAAAACAACCATCAAACACTTTTCTCTACAAACAAATATACAAGATTATCAACTATTTGGAGTAGCAGTATTAAACAAATCTGTTTGAGTTATCGAAATACTTCCATCAACAGAAGAAATATCTGGTGTAGCCGCGTTATTAGCAACCCAAACTCTTATATCTCCAGAAACATGCTGTATAACACTATTTTTTATTGCAAAAACCTTCTCAGTTGTTAACATATATGTAACAGTTCTCTTATGAACGTCTTTACCGTCTCTATTTATTTCAGAATCAGAAAGCCTTCTAGAATATACTAAATCTGACGCACCAGCGGCTTTAAAAATAGGAGTAAATTCCAACATAAAGTCTTCAAAAGCTTCTATAATTTCATCACACAAAACTGCTGCATCAAGGTCATCACGAGTAGTAGTGGTATCTTCACCCTGAAAAGTGCCGACCTTAGACATTATAGTGAAGCTAATAATATTCTGAAATTTCTGACCATAAATAGTATACTCATTATTTATAACATTTTGACGCATCCTAGGTTTAGGTTCGGTGGTATGAGCCTTTCTTAATTCTAAAGAGTATCCAACTATTGCTGGAAATTCGTCTAGAGCAGAAGTTCCGGTAGCATTAGGGTTATCAGCCGAATCACTAACTGTAGTCGATGTATTTATACTTGTACTAGTCGGATTACCAGAGGAATCAAAGGTAGTAGAAGAACCATAAGAGGAAAAAGCTTCCCTATTTGCGGAGTATGGAAACATTGGTATTTTAGGATGACTATCTTCCCATATTTTTTTAACCATCAAAATAAATTCCAAATAGCTTAAGGTGCCTGTCTGAAAAATATCTAAATTTTGATTTATATAACCAGGCGAAACAAGCAAAGGCTCATGCAGCAGATCTGGCCAACTGTCACTCACATTACTAACAGGAAAACTTCTATTTATATAAGCCATATTATACCGCCGGACCCGCAGACAAAGAGAAATTAATATTCTTTAAACCTAAGGATGATAGTACATCTACATAAAAAATTAACTCACCAGGATTATCAGTTCTCTTTTTTATATTTAAAGAATAATCAACTATACTATCATTACCCTTTAAAGACTCCATAAAATCAACACTTTGTGATCTAACCTTGTCATAACTAAACTTACCTATGGCTCCTTCTGCAAAGTACTTTATTTCGCTCACTATTCTTGAAACTAGTCTCATCTGCGCAAGCTTATGGAGCGAAGAATTCGAATTAGATAAAGTATATTCATTTGACAGATAAACCTCAAAAGGAACTGACCTTCTTGTTTTCTTACCACGATAAACAGTATTTATACCATAAGAATCTAATAGACTATGCTGCTCATTAGTAAGATCTAGACCATACAAAGACATGACCTCTGGAATTCTTTTCTTCACCAAAGAACTAGACAAGCTTGCAGAAGCAGCCATCCCCGCAACCGCTGCAGCAGGTGAGCCTATATAGGACTTGAATAAATGAGGATGCTTAAATACCACTTCACCATAAATAGGAACAATAAACCTTCCATTGTCAGTAGCTATATTTCCATCGGCAGAAAAAGTTGTTAACTTATTTACTAAAACTGAATTAGAAATAATTTCTGAAACATCACCTGGATTTACACCACCAGTCCTAGATCCAATAAACCCAATCTGTACATTCCCAGTATAATTATGGAAATCTGTACAATAGTTAGCTAATTGAGAAACAAAATCTACACCACCAGTTCTAATCATAGAGGCCTCCAGCGGTACAATCATATCTACAAAATCTAATTCTTTTATCATAGAATATGTTGTTTCTAATCTTTCATAATACTTCTCATAGAAAGTTTTTTGAGCTGGACTAGATTCATTATACTCAAATGCATCAGTTGCCGTAAGTCTATTTTCAAACAACGAAACATACTCATTCATTCTTGCAACAGAACAAACAACTATATCTCTAGCTCCAGCTGCATAGGCGTCAAACACACCCCTTAGCAAGGGGGAGTTGTCATCGGCGCCTAATATGTCCACGGCCGATTGGACATCATTAATCTCTACTGGCTCATTGAGTGGCAAGTTATTACAATGCCCCAACAAAAGAAGAGTGGAAGTATTTCCCTTATTAATCTGATCATAGCTAGGTCTGTAATTAACTACGGTATTTGAGCTATTAGCTATAACAACAGGATTAAGAGAATATGATCCTTCATTAATTTGAAAAAATGACTGTATATCTAGAGAACCATTGGAATCAAAAGTGTTCGCTAATACAGAATACTTCCCATGAAAAAGAGTACCAGGGATTTTATAATTAAAGGTATACTCACCGTTATTGGCAACTTCTATATAGGTATCACTATCGGGTGTTGCAGGCTGATTCAGATATGAATATGGACCATCAATAACTGGGCCATTTCCCAGTTCACCTCTAATAATACTGAATCTAACATCAACAGGAGTTGCTTGATTTACGGGATCGTAAACTACACCATCTCTAATAAAAAGAAACTTAAAAGATGCTACAGATCCCCTTTGAACAGTAAACATAATTATCTCTCTCTGGAAGCACCAACAATCCAATAGTTAATTTTACCAAGTCTACCACGAACAGGGGTAACTGCGTCAATCTTAAAAATAGTGTAATTCTTATTTAGCTTACTAGAAAAACCCTCATAAATTCTGTCACCTTCAGTTGGATTGACAACATCTTCAAAATAATAAACTGCATCATACCTAACCACTACACCTTCATCCATTTCATGGGCAGATGTAGTATTGGTTACGCCAGACTGCCCTACCTGTCTAGTGGTTATTAATTCGAACTGATCCGCGTAATTTCCATTAGACAAAAGACGCTGAAGATAAACATCATGACCCCACTCCTTAAGAATCTTTTTAAAAGTTCTCTTAGGATCAATCATAGCTTCTTAAATCCCTATCCGGCATAGGGTCATCTTTAAGGGTAACTTTTCTACCCGGACCATAAAGATCTCTATCAGTAAGGTAAACGACCTTACCAGTCTCAGCCTCAACCTGTTTGCCACTAGTCGTGATTCTCTTGCCAGGTAAACCTTTGGGCTGAATTGCAGTAGGACCAACCCTACCAGCCAACATCTCTTTTCTTAAAGCTGTAGCTATCTGACACCATGTCGTTGCATTATCTCTATTAACGACATTTCTTGGAATAGAACGATTCATAATAGAAAGATCACCAAGAGATATAGAAGTCTCATCATCTCCACCAAAACCGTAAGTTCTAGTTAAATCACAGGCAGTAGCGGCCTTGATGTATTCAGAAACAATAAAAGGAAGACCTGAACCGTCTTCAGAATCTTGAAGATTGTAAATACCCTTAACCTCTAAAGAATAAGAATGAATTATCTCACCTATTTCAAGCAGGCTTGCGTCAGGAAAGATTGGAAGAAGAGATTCTGGATCAACATAAAGAGGAGTCACATCAGGAGCAAAAGCTATAATCTCATCAGACTTCAAAGTAATAGTCGGCCTATACTCCTGCTCAGGAGTAAAGGAACTAACATACAATTTCTGTTTTACAACAACAGAATTACCAGAGGTTAAAGTTCCAGTAAAAGTTATTTCATAGGTATCAGCAGAATCGGGGACATAGTCATAATAAAAAACAGAAGGAGATTCCTGCACAGCATCGTCGGCAAGCACTTCGGTACCAGAACTGTTATTGATCTTTATAAGAACAGTAGCTGGATATATATCAACCTCGTCTCCAGTAAGTGGATCTATGTCGACAAATCTAACCCTTATTCTTACTGTATCATTTACTAAAATCTGCTGAGTAGACATATATGCTCCTATATTATGATGTTGGTATTATAGTAACGTCTACTGTACCAGCTGAATTTTCTTCCAACACAATAGTTTGCGCGCTTGTTATGGCATAAGCTTCTTCATCTAGAACACTGAATGCAATATACCCACTGTCATAAGTTTCAAAAGTCATTGAAGAAGGGCTTATAGTATTATCTACTACACCCGTCGATATAATAACTTTTGTTGCATCAACAAAAACTAAAGTTGAGCCAATAGTTTCCGGAGAAAGAAGAATAACTTTTAATACTCTAAAATCTGTTACAACAGAAGTTGGACCAAAAGAACCAGGTTCTACAATCCTTACACCATTATACTGAAAGTACGGCTCATTATACGTTACTGCTTCACTATAAAGCATGACGAGCCTTTCTTATCAGAATGTACCGCAGTCGATAGTTATACCATCAAAAGTTGTAAGGTTAACTATACTTCCACCAGTAATGTTAACGTTGTTAGCATTTTGAATTGCCATTGTGCCAAGACCAAGAGTGGTTCTTGCAGTAGCGGCATCAGCGTCATCCAAAAGAGTTCTTGCATAAGCTGTCATTGTTGTCAGAGCTGCAGTTCCGCTACCAGTAAAGTAAGGTAGCTGATCGGCAGCAGAAGTCAAGCCAGCAATTGCAGCGAGCTCCGCATCGTATGCCTGAACATCAGTGCCTATAGCTAAGCCAAGATTTGTTCTAGCACCAGATGCTGTAGTTGCACCAGTACCACCATAGGCTATAGCAACTTCAGTGCCCTGCCAGACACCAGTAGCAATTGTGCCAACCGAGGTAAGGCTAGAGTTAACAACTCCAGAACCTAAAGTTGTTGAATTAAGAACCTCAGTACCACCAATGTAGTAGCCTTTGCCAGCAGCCAGGTCCATGTGCTCTGATGATGTCCAGGCATCTGTTGCATCAACCCAGTTAAAGGTTTTGTCGGTAGTACCCTTAAGAGTTATACCGCCACCATCCGAAGTTGCATCACTTGGGCTTGCAGTAGAACCGAGTTCAAGATTCTTATCATCTACAGTAACGGTAGTTGAATTAACTGTTGTCACAGTACCGTTGACAGTAAGGTCACCTCCAACAACAAGGTCATTACCAATGTTAGTTGTCGAAGTGGCAGAACCAACATTAATTGTTGTTGCACCAGTAGTAAAAATATTACCTGTTGTTGAAGTAGTAGTAATATCTCCACCGTTAACTGCTGCATCGCCGGTAAGTGTTAAGTCAACAAATGTTGGACTTGCACCAGTGTGAATATCTTGAGGCGTAGAAAGCGTTACGGCACGCCCTTCAGTGCCAGCACCAGTAACAATAACCTGATTAGTTGTACCGGCAATAGTGGCAACGTAATCCCCTGTTGTTTGTGAAGTAAGATTAACATTAGAAATACTTACTGCACCATTGGTCACAGAAAAATCTGTAGAAGCAAAAGAAGCAATACCTTTATTAGTTGTCGAAGCATCTTCGCCAGAAATAGTCACCTTATCAATCCCAGTACCACCATCGGTTGAAACAACGGTATCTATTCCTTCACCGGCTTCAAAAACCAAACCTTCAGTTAGAAGATCTATTGATCCAGTGCCACTTTCTCCAGAGAAACTTAAAGTAGTGGCAACAGAAGCAGTGCCTGCAGCTGTTAGACGCCCCTGCTGATCAACAGTAAATGTAGGAATTGCAGTAGAGGAACCATAAGAACCAGGCGAAACCGCCGTGTTATCAAGGTTAATAGTGATTGTGTCTGCAACAGTTCCATCAGTAGTAATAGCTGTACCGCCAGCGATTGTTAGCGTATCACCTGAACCAAGATCAACTACAGAAGTGCCAGAATCACCAGCAATATTTAGATCGTTACCACCAGCAACTGCCGAGTCAACATACGCGGTTGTAGCTACACTAGTAGAGTTATCACCCTGAGTCTGAGTAGCAGCTGTTGCTGTTGCACCTGTAAGATTTACAACACCAGTAAAAGTTTTATCACCAGAAATAGACTGAGTAGTGGAGCGGGTCACATAAGAACCGTCACCACCAATAGCTATAATGCTTGTTGCAGTACCGCCTGCACCACCAGTACCCTTACCATAGTACAGGGTATCATCAGCCTCATTAAAAGCTAACTCTGCGTTTTCTAGCGAACTAGGCGCACCTGCTGACCCGGCACTAGACCTTCTTTTGATTCTGATTGTATTAGCCATTATTAAAAGTTTCCTCCATCAACAAGGTTTTCTTCAGGGTAATTCACCCATTCAGATCCACTATAACGCAGAACATCGCCACTACTAGCTGTACTTATAGTAACGTCAGTTAAACCATTTAAAACTGATTGATTATTGATATCTGTTTCTGCTGCTATTATTCTATCTTTTACAGTTAAATGCGAACCGGCAGGATTTATACCTAAAACTGTTTGTAGCGCCTCAATCGCATCATTAGCATCAGCGTGCTGTCTAGCGTGCGGAACTGTAACAGAGTTAAGTCTGTCTGTATCGGTTGGATTAACTAAAACGTCTAAAGAACCGGGATAATTAGTTGCCATTTTATATCCTTATAAACTAAATATTTTAGTAGCTAGATCACTCCACTGTATAGTAATGGAGATAGTTTCGTTAGTGCTATTCACTGGAAGACCATCGGCAGTGTCGATATATGCTATTAACCTAGAAGTAGAAGATAAGCCACTATCTTGATAGATAATAAGATAAGCAAAACCGCTTGTACCGTAGTTTTCTATAGTTTCATTCTCTGCATCAAAAACGCCGTCATCAATCTTTATTTGCTCTAAAGCAAACGATGTTGCTGCAATGTTTGCAGTGCCGACATCCGAAAGAAACTCATGATTCACTAAATCAACACTGTAGGTATTTTTTACTAAAGCTGTTTTTAAAGTAACATTTAAAAGATCTAAATCTGCTCCTAAAAAAGCTTCCTTAGCCTTAGCATAAAGTGCATTAGCCATTAGATTCCCACCTCCGAAGAGACAATAACCCTATACTTGTATCCTGTTTCAAAATAAGTTTTACCATCTACGTAGTAAACTGGGGTTGAATCATTCGAAGGAAAATCAACATAAACATCAGGCTTCCACGAATGCATAGATATAGCCGGACTCAAATTCTCCCAACGAGAAGGAGCTTTCTGTATCTTTTTTCTTTGAATCTTAAAAAACTTAGAAGTCAAAAAGTTTGAAGCTGGACGAGAACTAAAAGTTACAACAACCCTACCATTATTCTCATCATTATTAATATAGAAATCCCCATTAGTTGGAGTAACTTCTTCTATATAAAAATTAGGATTCTTAGCTATTATCTGATATCCAGTTTCAATATCAGCTCTTACAGACTTATCCTCAATCAGAACTTCATTAATTATAGTCCCGGCATTTTGAGTCTCTTGAATATAAGAAGGTGTAGCTGCAGTTGTAGAACTGGTAAAGGTTATCTGCTCCTCAGGAACAGCTAAACCAGAGGAATCTAAAAGACCAGAAATTTTAAGAACATAATCTGTGGCAGGAGTTAAAATATTGTCCCAATACAAGTTTAAGACACGACTAACTTGATTGTAGTCAGTTAGTGTGTCAATAACTCTGAACGGAGAAACAGTTTCAACAGGAGTAGCCTCATCTGTAAATAGTCTAAAACAACTATCTTTTATAGAGGATATTTTTATAGTCCTACCAAACTTGATCGTTACAGCATTTACAGTAACAATAGCACTGTCTATCAGAAAAAGCGCCACTAGCCTACCTCACAATAAGAACCTACAACAATAGTAACAACTATACCCGAATATAGAACTAGGGGACGGCAGATTATTCCACCGTCCCCTAGTTTATCAGGGCATTTCGTAACTATAACGCCCTAAGGCTATATCAGCTAGCCTCGTTAGTAACCTGAACCTCGTAGTTACGGGCAAGGCTGACGTTCTTAGCAACAGTGATACCCTCACCGTCACCAAGCATTACGATGTCGTAGCGCTCCTTCATCTTAAGGGAACGAATGTCACGAGTTGGATCATCGAACTGATCTGTGCTCATGTCATCCTTAACCAAAAGGGTGCCAACCTCATTGCGGTCAATGAGGAAGAGGTCTGACTTGGCTGGTGTAGCGCCACTCTTAGCGGTGAAGCTGACGAATGGTGAAACCAGGACATTTAGACCCATGGGAGCGGTAGCGTTGAGTGCACCCTCAGCGGACTGAGGACGATAACCCCAACTTGTACCAACGCCAGAGGCTGCACCGCCCATGTGGAAGATGGCGTCCTTGAGGAACACCGACCACATTAGTGGGTGAAGAATGAAATCTGTTGGTACATGATTTTCGGCCATAAGAACAGCAGCCATATCTACGATGTCATCCCAGGTAACGGTGCTGTTGGCGACGCCATCAACATCGAGACCAGTTGTGTTATCGTAAGAAACATCGTCATTATCGAAGACGATAGTAGCTGCATCCTTGAAACGGCTAAGAGCAATTTGCTCCTTAAGGCGAGCCATGGCACGGCCAGCAGCGCGGACATGTAGACCGACAATGTCCCAAAGTGAGTCAGCGATAACTTCCTCAGTGAAGGCGAGCTTAACGCCCTTCTTTGAAACTTTGCCCTCTACCTGCTTTGCGAAGGCGAGTGCTTGCTCTGGGTACTCTTGACCCTCAGGGATTTCGGCAGCTTGGATTGCGTTGACTGCTGGGAACTCCAAGGAGCGCCCCTTACCGAGGCGAACTGTTGAAAGTAGTGGAGTCACTAATAGTTGTGGCTCAGCTGCTTCCCTTAAAGTACGAGAAAGAACCTTGGGGAAAAGTGCAGCCGCATCAGCGGACGCAAAAGCTTCCTTAATAGTAACTCTATTCTCTTCATCAATGTTCCCGTCCTCAGTCAGTGCAGCCTCCCAAGCTGGGAGACCCGAGAGGAGCTCTTGGATTGTCTTACTCATCTTAGGATTATTCCTCCTGTGCTATAGTTTATCAGAGTGTGAGATTGACGCGGAATGCACCAATCACATTATGTACGTCCAGGTTTGAACGAATACCGAGCTTGCCGCTATAAGTACCAGAGCGGGTAAGCTCATATACAGTCTTCAGTGCACCTGGATCAGATGGAAGCTGCATGTAGCTGAGAAGGCCATCATCGAAGTTTGTAGCAAACTTCTCAACCTCAATGACCTTGCCAACCTGCAGGTGTGAGTAAACAGCGCTGCTGTTGTACTGCTCTGCAGCGGTAAGCTTAACGGGACGACCCATATGGTCGGCACGTACAGCGTCCCCAATGGCAACGTCGGCGTTAAGGCCGTCAACCATTGGATACTCTACGTAACCATGTGTAATGAACCCGGCGCCCTGTGAGGTGCCCTTGTCAAATGGTCTGTAGAGATCGTACTGAGCGCAACCGATTGGAACTGAACGTGCAGGAACAGTCACAGTATCGGTAGAACCACTTGTGCTAGTTGGTGTAGCACCATCAAGTGGATCCCAGCCGCTCATGGTGTCGCCCCAGGTGACAGATGAAGATGTACCGTTTGCGGGAACAACTCTTGCATCGCCATTGCTGTCGGCAACCACCGAAAGGATAGTACCCTTGGTGACGACAATCTCGAAACGATCATCTTCACTGTCGTAGTACCATGTGGGAAGACCCTGGTCAGGGAGCAGGTATGCGCTGGGGGCAACACCCTCAGAAACAACAAAGCGACCTGAACCTGTCTTGCTATGTACTTTACGGAACTTTGCTAAACTCATTTTATTATCTCCTTAATTATCAGAGTTTACGTCTACCCATAAGGGTGTCTACTAAAACCTGCTCAAAAGAATTAGTTGGAACTTCTTCATGCTCAGGCTCGTTATCTCCATCAATGGTGACAACATTCTCTTCAGCAACAACCTCAGCCTCAGACATAATCTCTGGCATAACCAAAGACTTCATCTTAGCGGCAGGGGTCTTTGCCAAATCTCTAAGAGAGTCGGCAAGCGATGAAGCGGTTCTTGAGGCGTGCTCGCCAACAAGACTCTCTCTATCGTCAACTGACTCAATCCCTAAGGCAATCTTAGTATCAACAACTCTTTCGACCAAAGTCATGTGCAGTGCACCCTTTAGTTTTGAATTCTCATCTTTAAGAGATGAAACTTCACCTTCAAGAAGAGCAATTTTTGCGCTTAGCTCATCAACACTTTGCTCATCACTACTTTGCTCCGTGGTGAGATCGCTGTCTTGATCAGCTTCTTCTTGAACTTCATCGGCAACTTCGTCCGATGACTCCTCTGGCTTTTCAGCATTTTCGGAATCTACAGCTTCTTCTTGTACTTCCGCCTCTTCTGAATCGTCAGCAGAGTTCTCTTCGGCAACTTCTTCCTCAGAATCCTCAGACTCTTCGGTTGTCGCCTCTTCTTCTGCCTCAACACTTTCCTCTTCAGCTACTTCTTCCGCAGCCTCTTCGACCTGATCGTCTTCAGAAGCTGACTCAGAAACCTGATCCTGTGTTTCATCGGCAGATTCATCTACCTCTTCCTGCTCTTCAACGGAGCTGGAAGCAGCGATGTTAGAAAGATCCTCACTTAAGCCAGTGGCAACAGCTAGGATGTCTTCATCTTTGGTAACATCATCCATCGTTGAAATCTCCTCAGATTTTTCATTTTCAGAATCTTCATTAGATAGTAATGATTCTGTTTCGCTTATGTCACTTTCGCTCTCATGGAGAGCTAAAGCGCTTAGAAACGCTCCTTTAGTATGAAGATAAGTAGTCTTAAGATCCTTTTTCTTCATATTCTTAAGAATCGATTCATTTTCCTCTACGGAAACAATATCTTCTGTATCCATATGAAGAACAAAGGCAGAACTCCTAGCAACCCAATCGTCAGAAGCCGCAACTGGAGCATCTCCACCAGCAACTTTAGTTGAACGAACACCAGACTTTTGATCAGCTGGCTGATTAACAAAAGAGTACTCCTTAAAAGAGATATCTTGCATATCTATGTACGCAAGCTTGCCCTTGTAGACCTTACCTCTTTTAAACTTCGGCAAGCGAGGACGACCAGATTCAGTTTCCTGAGCAAGATCATCACCACTTATACTGCAAACAGCTTTACCTGCCCTGCCACCAACAGAGCCAGTAAGATACCTCTTATCCATCACCTTTTGCGCAGCAACAGGGTCTGTTATAGCAACCTGCAGTCTAACAAAAGAAGAGCCATCAGATTCTTTATCCATCCTGGCAGCGATAACCCTACCAATTGGCTCAGTGCTTAAATCGTGGTTGAGAATAATAGGCTTAGGATATGGCTCAACCCAAGATTCCAAAGCTTTCTCCAGCTCATCTGCGGAATAGTTATTGTAATTAGCCGTCAAACCCTCATGAATAGCAGCAACCTCTATGATGAGACCGTGCTTAGAGTTGAAGCTCTCTGAAAAGTCTAGATCTGATTTTGAAAAATCTGGAAGTTCAACCGTAAAGTTTTCTACAAAGTCAAATGACATCTAACTATCCTTCTGTTTGGTTAACCATGCTATATAGTAAATTTGTTTTTCTAACATTGAACAAATTTATATGAATTTATACCAATTGATATATATCTTTTCTTCTATCGCCTGTTTTTTTGTAGGATTGATACATTAAAGGCGACATTATATGAGGAGCATATATGTAAGAGGCGCAAAAAAGATCGTACCCCATATTCCTACAACCTAAAGACCAACCCAAATCCTCACCCTGAGGATGAACCTCATAATTAACGCTTTGATAAACTTTCTTACTCATCATTTTAGCGGCCATAATAATATCAGCCTTAAAATAAGTTCCCAAAGGATAATCTTTATCCCTAAAGCCCCTATTACTTTCCGAATCCCTCCATGTCATAACACTTGGAAAGTTAGTTCCAACAGGAGTCATAAACATCAAGGGATTTACAGCATCTGCGCCATCTTTTATGTGAGATATTAAAAGCTCTAATGTATTAGGATTTTTTAAAAGAATATCAGAATCTAAACTAAAATAATAATCTGGCTCAATTTCCCTAACTTTAGATAAAACAGAATTTCTTAAATTAACCATATTAACATACTTAGATATAGTCCATTGACGACCATTATCAGTATGCTCAAAGTGAGGAATATCATCCCTCTCAACGATATCAAAATGAGGAATTCTTTTATCTAACTGCTTCCAAGCCTTTAATCTTAAAACAGTCTCGTCATCATTTGGAGAAGTTTCAAAAACAAAACCAACGTTAGATAAATCTAATGACTGAGAAAGAACGCATTGAATCCACTCATCTAATATCCAACTTCTTTTATAAATTGGACAACCTATAATGAGTTTCATTTCAATCCTGAGATTCAGTATCTTCTTTCTTTGCAGCTACTTGAGTAGCTTTAGCTGGAGCAGGTTTTGCCGGAGCCTTTTTCTCAGGTCTAGTATCAGCCGATACATCCTTGACGTCCTCAATGGTTATAACGTCCTCTTTAACCTCTTGAACAGCTTCACTAGAAGCTAGAGCATTAACAATAGGAACTAGAATTTCTAATGCTAAACGAGCTTGACCATTGCCAACTGCCATGTTAAAAGCTTTAACGGCGTCATCTGTTCTTGCATAAGAAATTAGCGCTTGATCTTCCAAAACAATTTTACTACTCATAAATCACCTTCAATATCTTCATTATAATGAACCACATTATACTCTTTTTCAAGCAAACTTTCAACTGCTGTTAAAAGTTCACTGTCATTTCTTTTAATATTTGGAGAAGTTCTTCTAGAATTCTGATTTGCCGGACGAACAGAATTACCAACACCTCTTCTATTGTTTGGCAGGTTTCTTGCACCACCAGAAGATGACTGCTGCTTATCTCCATCTTTAACTACATCAGTCCCACCGGGCTGCTGTTGAGCCTGCATTTGTGCCTGCATCTTCATCTGAACATTAGCCTGAATCGACGCAAACAAAACCTCTTCATCAAAATCAGGATCCAAACCAAGCTCCATACGAGCCTCAGGAAGAGAAACTACAGAGTTAACAAACTTCTGAATAACATGAGTCTCTTTTTTAACCTGAGTATCAACATCAATCTCATTAAACTTGAAATAACATCTATCAGACGACCCCTCTTCATATGGATTAGCAATCGGGTCAAAACCACCCTCTAGCAAAAGCTCATTAAATATATGAACTCTAACCATTTCAGAGAATATCTTTTGATACTGCTTCACTTTATCGTAAAGAGCTGTATCAAGTCTTTCTGTTACAGATCTGTTACCGCCATTCATAGACATGCCAAGATGGTGAGGCGCAACACCTAAGCCAACAGCAACTCTCTCTTTAAAATGCTCAAGATAGCTTGTAGCATCAATAGACGCACCATTTGCACCAACAACATCAATATCATGTCTATGAGGAAGAATAAGCCCACCTTCAGATCTCATATTCTCTATCTCTGATGCCGCACGCATTATCTCTTCTGGTTCTGCTGGCTGCTCAGGTGTACCAATACGATACTTGTAGAGAGGGAAAAGTTCTCTGTGAACAAGATTTTGAATATCTTCTTCTATCTGACGTAAAGCGACAACATCATCTAGAACATTTGATAAAAACGGTGTACCAAATGCGCGACCCGTCTTTTTATCAAAATTCATATGGATAACTCTGGCCGCATCCCAAACAGGATCTTTTTCTGTCGGAGCATAAGTTAGAGGATCAGTAGCTTGCTGATAGCTACGAGGCCTATTGTACTTATCTCTTAAGATTCTAACTTGTTCAGTTGGAATAACATAGTATCCAACAAGAGTCTGAGAGGCATTTATTGGACTCAGGGAAGAAGGAAAATATTCTGATATATCTCCTCTTGCCTTCACTATAAAAGCGTTCGCAAACTTGAATAGGTGATCTGATACCTCTAAAAGAAAATCAGAAAATGGCCTTTTCATAGCCATCTCCATATAATCTATTCTTTGATACAAATACTGGACAGCTTCTGGGTTTTCACCAACAATGTTCCAACCCTCTTTCCAAAAAAGCTCTTTATACTTAGCGATAGACTGCTTAACGTAAGAATCAGTATCTACAGCCTGTATAATCCTATCAAAATCGTAAGGAGATGGCTCAAAATTAGTACGATTATCATAGTACCAAGTGGTGCCTTGATATCCGAGCGCCAACGCAGCCACACGCATCGACTTACCAATGGATTTTATCTCATCAGGTGCCAAAGCTTTAGCTATCACATTGTTTCTAGGAAAACTATCTATCTGCCTAAATGGCAGAAAATCTAAAATGGCCATAAATACTCCTATAAAGAACTAATGTAATAGTAGTTTGTAAAAAACTTTTTTATAAGCTCAGTTTGACTCTTCCATACCGGCAGCATTAAAGGCGTTCTTAATTATAAGATCCTTAACGGCCTCTAACCAGAAAACTGTTTCGCCTTCACCAAAATCACTTCTGTACTGAAGATTCTTATTTGAAATTTTTATTTCAATAGAAAAATCAGTTTTACTCTCTTCGCCCTCTGCGGGCTGAACATCAATTACTTCTTCTGACATTTTTAACCTCACTCAAAACTTTCATCTTTTTTAGCTGTTTTCTTAGAACTAGAATTAGATTCTGATTCTAGCTCCTCTATTTTTGCCGTAAGCTGTCTAATTAAAGTATCTTTAACAATTAGATCAGACGACATCTGTGCAATTCTCTCATTAAAAACTTGCACAAGAATATTTACATCAAGGTTATTTTCCATAAGTTCTCCTAAAAACAAAATTATATCACATAACTAGAAAACGATCAAATCAAATCACATCATAGATTTTAATTCTTGAACTTCTTGATACAACTCTTGAACTGCCGCAACTAATGGAGAAACAATAGAATTGTAATCTAAATTTTGAATTATCATATTACCTTCATCATCTATAGCGTCTTTTTCTCCGAGAACTGCTGTCGGTAGCACCTCTTGCACTTCGTGTGCCAAAAAGCCCAGTCTGTATCTAGTGTCATATTCATTATTTAAGAATTTATACCTAGTTGGCTTTAATGCATTAATAATATCTAAGCCATTGGTTACACTAGAATAATCTGTTTTAATTCTATAGTCAGATCCTGTTGCATATGTGGTATTGCTACCGTTGTGATATATTGTTCCAACATTGCTGCTATATGTAAAAAAAGAAATGAGATAAAAATTACCACCTAAACCACCATGTTCTGTATTAACAGTTAAAGAGGTAAAGCTAGAATTACCAGATCCAATTCTAGCCACACCTGATCCTGCACCAGTAGCAACCCTTGTCGTAAAGGCATTTGTTCCATTTAGATTGGCAACGATTGTTCCGTTAAAAGTCGCAGCGTTACTAACACCAAGAGTATTATTTACTGAAAATGGGCCATTTACATAGTTACCAAAACTAGTTGAATTACACTGTATGCCACCACCAAGAGTAAGTCGACCATTATTTGCTGTACCCAAATAAACCTTTTGACTTCCATTTAAAGCCATTTGCAGAAATAACTCATCATTACCTTGAGTGTTGCCCAGCAGCAGCTCTTTTGGAGGATTGGTAGTAGTATCTGTCTTTGCAATTCTTATAAATTCACCGAAAAAATCTGTTCTATAGTTTTGAAAGGCATGACTTCCGGTACTGGGATTAGAGTAAACAGTAAGATCACCATAGTTTTGTATTTCTATATAAGAATCACCATTATATGGCTGGCCTGTCATTCCGCTATCACTTATAGAAAATGGACCAACTCTAAATCTAGTTCCATCCCAATCAATATAGGAGCCGGCAGTTCCGGCCCTAAAGTATCCTGCTGATGTCCAATAGTTGTAACTGTTAATTGATATACTATCTGCAGTAACAGAACCAGTAATCGTTAAATTAGAACCATCCCACTGAACATACTGTGAGGAACCTCCAACTTTAAATGTTCCATCATTATTCCAGTAATTGTTAGCGTTAATGACTATACTTGAAGCACTTATGGTGCCACGAACATTAGTCACATCAAACTCAGAATAACCATCACCAGTGATAACCCAGCCAGCAGTGCCTTGACTCCACACCCTGTTACCAAGACCATCAAGAGTATACGTTCCATCATAGTCAGAAGACTTAATGATAGAATTAGTGCCATTCAAAGTTATTTCATGAGCACCTATAGTTCCAGCAGTAATCTTCGAAGCGGTCAGAGAAGCAACATACTCATCATCAATCAAAGGAGTATCGCCAGAGACAACAATGTCAGTCCAAGCGCTCAAGTTACCACTAGTGTCAACACTACGAACACGACCAAAATAATAAACAGGGCTTTCCGAGGCGCTCGGATTAGAAGAATTATCTAAAGAAGTATTTTCATCTACAGAAACAACAAACACATTAGAAGGAGAAAAACCAGTTCTAAATGGTGACTCACCAGTTATAATTTCCCAGTTAGGACCAGTTCCAGTAATTTGAGCTTGCTTATAAACCTCATACTCATAGCTTTGAATATCCTTATCTGACACTGCATCAAAGACGAACATCACATTCAAAAAAGAAGCTACCAACTCAAGATTAGAAGGAACCTCAGGAATAGTAGAATCGTTAGGGACAGTAAATCTAATTGCATCACTGTAGTCAGACAAAACATTAAGATCAGTATTTTTAGCTCTAACAGTAAGAACATATTCTTTACCGGGCTTTAAATTTTGTACAGTCCTTCTTACTTCAGCCATTACCTAACTCCACTAATTGAAACAAAAGTAATTTGATCAGAAAGCTCTTGATCCCCCAAAGTAACATAAGGATTATAGCTAAACTGATATGAATTTATTTTAAAACGATTTCCAGAAGACAACACATTTTTTCTAGAGTCTGTAGTAATCTTTAACCTATAATCTCTATAACTTAAATCATCTCTATCAATAAAAGCAAAATTATCACTTCTATCTTTTGAATAAGCATCTATCGTTATAGGAGAATAATTTCTTAAATCATTTGCATCAATATTTATCGGCACAATCTCATATTTAAAGAATCCAAAATCTGGCCCCTTGGAACCAACAACCTTAATGCTCGGTCCACTAAAAATAGCGTAAACAACAGAATCATTTTTTTCTGTCTCACCATTATACCAATTTGTTCCACTATTTATAAAAGAAAAATTATAATAAGAAGTAGAGTTCAAATCTACAGAAAAAGAATTTACATCAACATTATCGAAATCAATATAAACATCCGAATCTTCTGGAGTGTTAATATAATAATCTACCGTACCGTTATTATCAAAGGATTTTATCTTTCTTATATTAGGAGCCTTATAATATAAAACATACTGATATTCTATTTCTTGATCAGCCTGGTGATCAACTGCCGCTTGAAAATATGCAATACCTTCATTAATAACAGTTTTAACTGGAACAAAATAATCTCCAGACCTTACATTCTCATAAACAACAACATAAGAATAATCATCCTCATTAGACTCTAAAGAAGAATCATAATAGCTAGATATATTATATTGAGATACATCAACAAACAACCATGTTCCTGCACTAATATTATCATTAGGAGTAAACTTAGATATCCTCCTGCGTAAAACAGGATAAGTATACTCAGTTGCACTTTGTGTTTTTAAATATTTAAACCAGCTCATTTAACTAATCTCTATGTAACTAATCTCATATTCATAATCTTCAGTTATAGAATCATCAATCTCTATACCAATGACAGTATCAAAAACAGGAACACCGCCCTCAATAACATCAGGTATAAAAGTTATAACCCTAACAGATAAAGGTTTTATAGCATAATTATTTCTATTGTCCTGATCTCTAACAGAAGAAAAATCTATATCTCTAATAGATATTCTAGCAGATCCGTCAACACCAGTATGGGCATGAGAGCCAATATCTACGCCATCTATCGTAACATTATCTTCCGTAGATATATTCCCTGTTATAACTCCGCCACTTCTCAAAAGATACTGCGGATGATCATTAGAATCCAATCCGTCTAAATCAGAATGACTGGAACCATACGTATCATTTCTTTTTGTGTTAACATTTATGTTTCTAAAAAATAATGAGTAGTTGTCTTCTTCTATGTTTTTTAGAACTGCTTTCTTTTTAACAGCCTTATAGGAAAGCTGAGAAATAAAATTTGAATACTTTCTCTTTTCATGAACGAGCATCATAACCATATCCATTTTTTCCATAAACATAGAAAAACGCTCTAACATGTCTGCTTGAATCGAAACAAAATTACCTTTAATAAAAGTTGAAGCTACATAAATCTCTTTAGATAATGTAGGAAACATTTCATTGTGATTAGTTGTTTCTCTCTCAAGCTCCAATGGTGAAGCTATATCTTTATTCAACCTTATTGATGGTCGAAGATAGTTATCATAAAAAATATCGCAATTATCCACCATATCTCTTTGAAGAGAAGATAAGATATTAGAAATTTCTGAATCTACAGCATTTAACTTGATCGAAAAAAAAGTTTGGAACTGCGCGGCTTGCTTTTTTCCGATTTTATCCACTTCGGATGCTGGGACCTTTCGCGGAACTGATGCGATTGTCTTCTTGATCCGTTGTGCATAGTCTGTCGCCATCTTACACCAGGAATAGTATTGAGATGCGACTTTTTGCTGTGATTCATTTTCATATCCACCTCCAAAGTCAGATAATAATGATTTCTTAATACAAGAAAGCTCACTCATTACCAGCATCAACATTCTTCTAAAATTAAACAAATAAGAAAAAGTTGAATGAGCAATTGCTTCCCTATATTCTTCTATTAATCTTCTACCAGCCGTAGAAGAAATCTTCTCCGCAAAAACATATTGATCGAAACAAATATAATCCGGAGCAGACGTAAGAGAATCAGTATTAATACTTACCTGAGAAAGATACCTGCTAGCCTCATCCCACATTCTAAAATGCGCCTGCTCTAAATCTGGATCCACATAAGGATCAATATATATCTTTCTTAAAAGATCATCTTCAATAATTTTCTTGGTTTCAAAAACCAATTTTTCAGTATAGGAAACATGCTTTTTTATATCAGCCAAAGGAATAGTGTAAGAAGTTCTGAAATAACTATTAGTTATCGGTCTAATGTCTTGAAGTTTCTTTTGAGATTGCTCTAAACCAGTAGGGTTATCAAAGAAACTGTCAGAAAAACTATAGTCACCAAACAAACCGTTTTTATCGGAAGGAAAGTCTTGGATTTGATCACTCATAATATCACCTAAAACATAGACCTTTTAACATTAGTACCCGGTCTCCTTTTGAAACCAGAGCTAGCACCAATAGCAGAAACTCTACTTGTCAAAATCTTTTTCTTATCATACTTATCATCACTATCAGAATCCATAGAAGTATCATTAGCTATTGGCATATAGAACTGATTAGAAAAACTACCAGTATTCGTAGCAACACTCATCTTATTTAAATCACCATAGTTCTCTGTCACAGCGAGCAGAGCCAGCATCAGGGCATCGTGTGCGTGATCCATTGCAGAACCACCAGCTTCGAAAACCGGCCTACCTGTTGCTGTAGTTCTAACAACAACATAAGAAATCAACTGCATATACAACTCTTCGTCAGACTCAGGGAAAACAATCATTTCTCTTTCTAAAAACTGACGAAGATTATCAACCATATATGGCTTCATCTCCTTCTTAATCATCAGCTTAGTGTAAGGATCTCGAACATCTATACTTTCACCAAAACCAATACCCTTAACTCTTTCTCGAATTTTAGAATTAGGATTTTCTACACCATACTTTTTTAAAAGCTCAACCTGAACCTCACCAAAACCTCTGTCAACATAAATGTGCTTAGGATTAAAACTGTGATTCAACTCTATAATTCTATCCACAGCTTTAGTCAAAGTGTATTCAGATTTATTAATCTCTTCCCTGTACGCAAGTTTTACTTTGCCTCGCATTCTTTCATCTTCATAGTTTTCTGCACAGATTTCACAAACAACTATGTTAGTGCCAGCACCGTATTTATCCCAGTCAACGCCAATAGTATGAAAAGATCTTGCTGAAGAAACTTCTGGAATATAATTCCATGATGGCTCTATAAAAGCTTTATCAACAAACTTTCTTGGGTACACGCCTTCAGAATCTTCACCCCAATCGGCTTCAATTTCATGTCTATAGCCAGAAGAAGAATACTGCTCCCTAAACTCCTCTTCTTGCTCTTTACTAAAAAATGGGTTGCAGTAAGATGGGAACCAAAATTCCTGAAACCTTTCAGATCTACACCATTCCCAAAATCTCTCTCTTCTACCAGTCGGTGTAGACGCACCCATCAAAACTTTATCTGGCTGATCCTCCGCGGTTTTCTGTAGCATGGCGTAAAGTGCATCTAGGTCACCCGAGTGCATGTAGTCCATCTCGTCAAGAATTATAAGATGCGCCTCTTGACCACGAGCAACATCAGATTTTCCACCAGACCTCATACCTGAAGTAAAGAATCTAATCGTAGAACCATTAGAAAACTGAATCATAAATTGAGGACTTGTAACTTTTCTTGTTATAGAATTTAAAACAATATCGTTCTTAGATGCAATCCTGACTATCTCTTGATATATAAGCTCAACTTGTGTCTTCATAGGCGCAACAACAAGAGATCTACCATCAGAATGTGTATAACTATAGTGTAGTAATTGCACTGCCATTGAAAAAGTTTTACCTAAACGTCGGCCAGCTCTCAAAACCTTTCTTAAAGAAGGATCTCGTAATATAAGTATTTGATAAACTCTTGGATTTACATCCAAAAAATTTCTCGCCCAAACAACACTATCTTTAGCTATATGAAGTTGCCTTTGCTGCTCAGAACTAATACCAACTTCCACCAAATTCCTATCAACTTCAAATGGCTCATCAACCAAAAGAGCTAGCTCTCTGTTAGTCATTTTTCTTTCTAAAACAGGAGAGCCATCATTCCAACTTAAATGATTTAGCTTATTTTCAAACACCCATTCAATACGATTGATCTGCTTTATAAGTTCAGGATCTTGGGCAGCAATTATTTCCAAAAGATCCTCTCTAGGAAGATCCTCTAAAGCTTTTCTAAATTCTTGAGTTTTACCAAAAATACTCATAATCACCCATAACGAGCAGCCATCATACCTGCCTCAGATCCTAGCATACTTCTAGCATTTAATCTAGAATTTTGGATAGCCATAACACCCCTGGACCTTGAAGTTGCAGCTGCTTCAGTATCAACATAGCCCATACCAAACAGTGGCTTATAAATAGATCCTTGAATCGACTTTGCGGCATCTCGCGCAAGGTTAATTCCACTCTTAACTATTTCGCCACCCATCTTGCCAAGATCGTATGCTAAAGACGCTGTTGCTAAAACATTCAAACCAGGAATTGCCATGGCACCAAATCTAGCGGCTCCCACCATCGCACCCTGTCTTGTAAGTAAAGCTGATTGAGCCCCAGATTTGAATATACCTTGCTCCAAAACTTTTTGTGCACTAATAGCTGGACCAGCAAAACCCTTAGCTTTCAAGGCTTCATCAAACATACTTACCGCTCTCTGCGCACCTTCTAAAGCTCTACCCTCTAGTCCTGCAACATCAGCATAACCCATCGCTCCTCTAAAATATCCAGCCATATATCTTGTTCCGCCACCTGCCATTGAGCTAGCTAAAAGATTGCCTCTTACACCAACAGTTCCCTGTTGAGCTACTCCAACCATACTCTGCCGAGCAGCACCGTACGGTGTGGCACTTGTTACTGCTGGAATATATGAATTTGGCAAATACTGTCCACCCTTATAAATCTTTCCATTAATATTAACAACTTGTCCTGCCGCAACTCTATTTTTTGCACCTAAACCTGGATTAACAACACTTGTAGTGCCGGTAGTTAATGCTGTATTATTCATTCCTGCAAGACGTTGTATATTAGTATCTATCGCGCTTAATTTACCTCT
>Ga0255768_10000048_pt1 | contig 117290 bp, 113 predicted proteins | sample 071ome_33_FD_179983 | JGI IMG/M metagenome (GOLD analysis project Ga0255768, IMG submission 179983) | Coastal salt marsh microbial communities from the Groves Creek Marsh, Skidaway Island, Georgia - 071412AT metaG (version 2) | ecosystem: Environmental > Aquatic > Marine > Intertidal zone >... | reverse complement strand
AACAACCTGCCATTGAGATGGCAACCGACCTTGTGACGGTCTGATCAGTGTCCACAGGGGGTTGCCATGCCCCCACCCTGCCCTTATAATTACAGAGTCAACCAAAGGCAACCAACCATGTCCATCCGCTACGAAGTCCTGGTCCCCTCCGCCCCCTATGAAAGCGAGTCCGTCCTGGATCTGGACCGTGCCTACGATCTGATGTATGATCTGGGAGAAGAGTTCGGGTACGCTGAGATCCGTCGTGATGGTCACCACATCGCTGATCACGGCAGCATCATCGATCAGATCGCAGACATGCTCTTCTGATGTGACACCTGAGGGGGTGACCACACCCCCTTGACTTCTCCCCCCTCCATGACTACACTAAAGGGGTGGAGGGGAGGGAACCTCACCAAAACCATCACTTTTCTTCAAAACCAACAGTTTCTGTCACTTTCAACAAAAACAAATGAATCGTCAAGAACTGCAACAAAATCTCATTTCATGCATGATTGATGACATGGATATGAAAACATTAACAAATATTGTTAATGATTACTTGGAAGAAGATCTTGATAAGATTAGTGATGAAGAACTACTTAAAGAGGTAGAAGAATTCTATCCTCATCTTATTGAAGAATAATTATAATACACTAAGAGTTAGTATAAAGAATAACTAACTCTTAGTGTATTCTTTATACACAACAGTGTATAATAAGAATTACACAGCACTGATTATAAAGAATACAACAGTGCTGTTTTATTCTTATCAACATTCTACATGCTCAGGGCGAACACCGTGGCAAACCGTAACAAACTGTAATATTTCAGAATGTTACAGTCCACCCCGATGTCAACCCTGCCGTGATTAGAATGCAGGAGTTCAATCAACCACGAACACCAATGTACGCTCACTCTGCTGCATTTCCTCCCATTGATGATGCGATCGAGGCAATCTCTCGCATTGACTATAACAAACTCAAAGAACAGTTTGTTACTGCAATTCTCTACACAATTGCCATCATGCATGTGATTTTCCAACGCATCAGTAAGGCACACTTTTCCACCCCTGAATCGATCACCAATTTGGTATACTTTGCAGTGAACTTTCAAGCATACCCTGGTGATGAGATTATCGGATTCAGTGTAGGCAACCGCTACGCTGGTTTGTATAACGATGGTCTGTGCTGGGGTATACTTAACGAGCAGGGGGTGCTGCCACTTCGCTAAGTGTCACAAGGGGGGTTGCTGCCCCCCTCCCATGCCCTATACTGATCTCATCGGCAACCAACCACACCATGCCTGACATCAAGAACATTCTCTCTATCTACATGCAGGCAACGCCTGTAGACACTCAAGAGGGAACGGTTTGGTATAACAATGCCCACTCAATCTGTGTTGCATTGAGTGACAAATACAACCTGCCCTTGTCTACAGTTGTGGGCGTTGTATCTGCACTCTCTCCCAATAACAAATGGGATCGCAATATCCTTGACGCTGAGCAGATGATCAAGGCATATTGCATGGGGTTTGATTATCCTAAGGTCTGCACATTCGGTGGCAATAAGGATAAGGCAATCACAATTCTTGAGTGTGAGATTGACTCATCCGAGAACATCTGTGCCATCCTTAAGGGTAACAAAACCATTGCATTCTTCAGGGGAATCTACACTGATGGGCAGTGTGATGAGATCACTGTGGATGGGCACGCATTCAACATCTGGCGGGGTTTGTATACCTCACTGAATGAAGTTCCTGCTATCAGTGACAAACTGTACAAAACAGTTTCTGATGCCTACCGTGAGGCAGCAGTTACTATCAACAACCTAGAGGGCACTAATTATAGTGCTGCTCAGATGCAAGCGATCACATGGGTGGCATGGCGTAGGATGAACAATGTGGGGTGAATCCCCCTGCAATGTATACCCTACTCAAACGCTCCTAATGATCAACATCATCATCGCACTTGTCATGCTCAAACTAATGGCAGACGCCTCTACATTCCTTGCTGGGGTATACATTGCGACTCGTGAGAGAGCATACCGATCTGCCTGCTACAGAGTAGGCAGAACCCTTGCCTGGGCGATGCCAGTTGGCAAACCGTCCACCAAGGGCAGCAAGCGGGGTTGACCCGTGCCTATAATGACATCAGTTCAACCAACGATCATGCCTACAGCAACCTTCGCTGTCCAACCTGCCTCCTTCGGATCGTTTGATCAGTGGGGGTGCCTATGGGCAACCGACATCGATCACGCCTACCGTATGGGTCGCCATGAGGCAACTAGCGGTGAGGATCAAGTGATCTGGCGCATCCCCCATGGTGGACACCCTGTGAAGTGGGCGACAGTGGCAGGCGAGATGGTCGCCTGACCCCTATACTGACATCAGTTCAAACGACACAGACCAATGACCAAGACCAAACCCGACCTGAACGCCATCATGGCAGCGTACACTCAACAGTACAACACCATGCAGGCACGCTCCGCTGCCAACCGTCAGGCACACGCTGAGGGTCGCCCGTTCCCATACCTGAACGGTGGACAGTGGGGAGAGTGGAACATCTCCGATCGCCACTGATCGATCCTGCCTCTATACTGACTTCAGTTCAACCAACCACGAACCATGCAACGCTTCGCTGCCATCGCCATCACCATCGCTGCCACCCTGCTCATCGGGGACTACATGGTAGAGGGTGTGAAAGCGGGTGCCGCCCTTGCTACCCAGCAGGTGTGCCGCTCCGCTAACTGACCCCTAGGCACTGCAGGATAGATACCTGCCGCCTATACTGATCAAGTCAACCAACGACACCAACCATGCCTGTCTCTGACGCCTACCTGCAAGACCTCCAACTTGAGGACCTGTTCTATGATCAGATTGAAGAGGACTACAACCTCTACGCTGAGGAACTGGAACCCCTCCTGCAGGATCTGGATGATGCGATCGAGGACGCCCTGAACTGGGCGGACGCCTGAGCAACTGTCCACTGGGGGGCGCACCTGCCCCCTCCCCCCTCTATACTGACTTCAGTTCAACCAACCACGAACCATGACCAAGCAACAGACCCTGCAGGCAGCACGCAACGTCATCACTGGCAAGCGTGCCACCAGCATGGCAGACGTGACCCGCAACGACCTCAAGGCAGGTGCCCGTGCCATGGGTCGCTCCGCTGAGCAGGTCGCCAAAGCGAGCACCCTGCGTCTCGCATTCTGGGCAAGCGTCGGGGCGAGTGCCATCTGAGCAACTGTCCACTGCCCCCCTCAGGGGGGGCACCCCGTGCCTATACTGACTTCAGTTCAACCAACCGACCATGACCGTCAACTCCCCCATCGCTCTCCCCCGTCTGTCCATGGACATGGACTCGATCGAGATGATCAAGACCCCCGAGCGTAGCAGCAGCGCCGTCCGTAGCATTCAGGCAAGCATCAAGAATGCAGCGGTGATCGTTACATTCAAGAGCGGTCATTCCTACCTGTATCGTGGTGTCTCCCGCCGTGCAATTGCTGCCCTGAAACTGATGCCTACTGTGTCCCTCGGTTTCTGGATTAATGAGTACTGTGTACACGCTAAGGGTGTAACCTACTCTGCCATTACTATCTGATGCTAACTGTGCCCCCACTAAGTATAATTAACTGGTGGGGGCACTATCTATCACTAACTCTCCGAGAGTTTGTATAACGCAGTCGCCGCGATTAGCGCCCTTAAATATAGCTAACCGCTGCGGGTTAAAATGCAAGGGTCCCTCCTAACCTACAAAAGTATCCCAACGACCGATAAATATCGAAGGGACCCCTTTCTCAGAAAATTTTTCGCCAGTAATTTTTATGACAACCCCCATTAACGAATTGTATCCAATGATCTCTTATGATAGTTGGATTGACAGATTTACTTTAGATGCTCCTGATGGTGAGAGGTATTATTTTAGGGATTACAAAGGTGCCGAGGACTTTTATGTATTAAACTTTACGAACCACGAAGAATAATGCCATATTACGGACCACAATATGAGAGGATGGGTGAGAGTGGAGCGGATGCAAAATTATTTGAGGAGTACAAGTTTGGGACGAAGGTAACGGAGACCTTTTTAGATTCGACCAGTACTCCGACATTACCATCAGGATTTGATGTTAGTTTGTATGACTTACCAACAAGTGCATTCAAGCAACAGATAAAATTCGGAGATAAGGGGTACATTACGTATCCTGGCGGGAGTGATGCATACAATTGGCAGAGTCAGAAAGAAAATCCTTTGCCACCTGCTGATAGGATCATCTACATCAACGAGAGTATTGGTGAGAAGGATGATACGGGGTTGGATAAGTGGATTGAGATTACATTAGAGGCATTAGGAGCAGATGCCGAGGGCAAACCTGACTGGGCGAGTAGGGGAACGAGACCATCAAGACCAGACCCTACGTATGATCCACCTGCGAATCCATTAGGTGCCATTGTAGAGACCGAGACCTTCACGGTAACCTTTGAGGAGTTTACGCCTAATGTATTAGGAACTGCACCTTATATTGATGAAGACATCAGGGTTATTTTCATTCATAGTAATGGAACGGAGGTAGAGTGTAACAGTACTAATTTAAGTCAGATTAGTATGACTGCGACGTATCCTGAGACCATCAAGATCAAGGTGAGGGGGAAGTATACGAAGTGGTTATTTCCATATGACACCTGGGAGTATTATTATGAGAGGACAGATGATGCAGGGAATCCTGCAGTGTATACACCAAATCCTGACCATCAACCATTTTTAATTGAGAGTGAGGATCAACGGACGTATGACGAATCTGTTGAGGGTATTCCTGCGAGTACTATTATGAATGAAGTAGAGAGTCAATCCTTAAGTGTGATTGACTTTGGAGATGTACCGAGTGCTCAGGAAGGTACAATGACAAGTGCGGAGGGACTTGTAGGTGATAGTACAGTAGGGTTACCGAATTATCCTGGTAGGCAGGAAGTAACGGAGACCAGTAAGAAATTACAAATTGATCCGAATGAATTTGTAGATGCTTACAGGATTACCCAGGAGTATAAGAGTGGTACTGGACCATTTGGAGTAATTAAAGATCTGAGTGTTGAAGTACCATTTGGTGTGAATATTTTAAAATATGACCAAGATCCTATTACTGATTTAGATGTAACTTATAGGTTCAGTGTTACTAGTGTAGTAACTGGGGGACCAAATAGTATTGAGTATGCAGTTGGTACTAGTGTAGTAGCAGGTGATGTAGTGTATGTGGGTGATGTAAGTTGGATTGTATTAGTGGGTGGTTTTATTATTATAGATGATCCACCGAGTGGTAACACTTATTACACTGATGCGAATAGTATTGAATTTCAGTATCGCCCAAGTATGTTAGGTACTAGTTTTGGTGCTGGTGAATTTGAGATTACACAGAATGTAATGAATGATTACAAGTTAGGATTAGATAGATATGAGGAAGTACTTGAAGAGCGAGGACTTCGCCGTGATAAAGTAGTTGATCCCAGAGCAGATTTACAGTAATGCCAATACCTACAGTTTACACACCAGTACAACCACAACCTAGTATTGTCCATCAACCAGTGATATGGACACCACAAATATGGACTGGACTTAGTACTTGTCCACCTCCTAGTGGACCACCAGAAATATGGACTGTGAGTGTGACTAATTTCACGCCAATGATCACACCGAGTCCTATGAATGCAGATCCTGGACTTGTTATTACATTAACAGGAGCAGGGTCTGTGACTGGATTTCCTGGTGCGACTTTAAATGGTACGTATTTTGGAAATCAGGTTGCGACATTAACTGTAACTGGGACATATACTGACTATATGTTTCCTAATAAGGAGTTTGTGTATCGTAATGATACAACTGGTTATACTACTAGTCACACCCAGGCAACTGATGTAGGGAGTATCTATGAGGAGGAGAGTCAAAGTAATCAACCGTATGAGGCAAATTACTTTACATTAAATCAAAAGACAGCGTTAAACTACACGACTGCTCTGAATCCAGTGGATGGTACACCCGTTGCAGGACTTGCACCGAATGGTATGATTGGTGAGATTGTAGCACCAAATCATTATATCAAGTATGAACCTGATCCTAGGTTTATGGTAATTGCTACTTATACGGTATCCATTACCAGTTCTTGCAATATTGGTGCAGGAACCTTCCCTATCACTCAGATCGTTTATGATGATAAGGACATTGCTGCCAAGATGTTCATGCAGCAAGTGAAAGGGCAGGTAAATAGAACTGTAGATCCAAAGGCAAGTAAACTATTATGAAAGGATGTACTTACATCGGTGCGCTCTCAACAGGGCATATTTGCTATCCTCCGAGTGCTCTTACTCAAGGATCAGCAAACATTTACGTAAATTTCATACCTGCAGGGCGCATTGGCGATAAATTTGCGCCACATGCGTGCCCCTGTAGCAATTGCCCACCGCCACACACGGTAAGACCCATTTCACAAGGACCCAAAAATGTGTATTTCAACATGAGACCACCTGGGAGGATTGGGGATTTCATCGCTTGTGGTGATAAAATTGCTCAAGGGTCCTACAATGTCTTTGCAGGAACCTTCTAAAACCCCTTGACAGGCGGGGAAATGCCTGTTATACTACTGTTGTTCACAAAAAAATCTTGAATTATGGCTGCTAAATCGAAAGTTGGACTGGCTCGCGTCGAATTTCAACCTGGACCTCCGAAAAAAACTCGCCAGGGGCGCTCTAAGCACACTCTTTTGAGCGCAACTGCTCGTAATGGACGTAAAAAGCGTTATCGTGGGCAAGGTCGCTGATGAAAGACCTACTCTTTATCTCTCAAGATAAGGAAATGGCGCTCATCCAGGAGATGACGTACCGCATCAAGAGGGCAAATCTCGATATTCACCCCTCTGATACGTGCTTTTTGTGCGTCTCTCCTGATTATTCTGGTATTGTAACCCAGCATCTCTCCCATTCACTGTCCGTGGATGGGGAGATTTTTCATATAGAAGCGGTAAATGTGCCATTTCCTGACGAAAACCCCCTCAAGTATCAGGTAGATTTCGAACTAAACTATGCTGAGTGGTTATTAGATTGGAAAAAATTCGTTCTTATTGAAGCAGGAGTGATCCGTGGTGGTAATTACACCTGGATTACCCAGACAATGGAGAAATTCATGGAGGGTAATTACTATACTGTTGCCCTATGTGAGAACATTGGAAGCACATTTAAGAGTGATTTCGTCTCCCTTTACTATCAAGATAGTCAAATAGACCTTCATTTTTGGTGGGAACAACCCAATAACCATTGGCAATAAATAAATTTGGAGATAGCAACCTCCCAAAAAGTTCTGGAAACAGATTTTTGGAGGAAAAAATGGCAAATTATCCAAATCCAGATTATGATCCTGTTCAAATGGAGGCAGAATTCGGCACAAAATGCCTAATTACCAATCCAGTTGCTGATTATTACCTTAAAAAAGCATCAAAACCGAAAAATAACCCCCCAAAAGACCGACTTTCTCGACCATGTGGTGGAAAGGGGGGTTTTGACGACTATGCTGAGTGGTTAACCTGATATATAAAATATAAAACCAAGTAAAATGGCAACAGTATCCAAAAAATTTGTTGATCTGAACCCTAATTTTGAGAAAAATCCCCTGACTGGGGACTTACCTCTTCTTAAAAATGTAGATGCCATCAAACAATCGGTAAAGCACATCGTTTTGACTGCCCGTGGTGAACGACCATTTCGCCCATTTTTTGGTAGTACTGCAAGTTCAGCACTTTTTGACAATTTTGACATTGTTGTTAGTGACACTATCACCGTTGCTATTGAAGATGCTCTACGTGCATATGAACCTAGAGTTGAAGTATTAGAAGTTATCTTCGTTGACGACATTGATAATAACTCTCTGGACGTAACTATCGAATATAGAATTGTTGGGATACCACTTGATCCACAGTCACTTAATCTTATCTTAGAAAGGGTATAATGGCATTTAACCAAGTAACAAATCTAGATTTTGAGGATATTAAGACAAGTTTAAAGGAGTACCTACGTGCTTCTGAAACTTTTACTGACTACAATTTTGAAGGTTCGGTATTATCTCAACTTCTGGATGTTTTAGCGTATAATACTTACTATTCTGCAGTTAACGCTAACCTTGTTGCTAATGAGGTGTTCTTTGATAGTGCATCTATCAGAGAGAATGTCGTTTCACTTGCAAAATTGATCGGATATACTCCTAGATCAGCAAAAGCAGCAAAAGCGACTATCACAGTCGATATAGAAGTCCCCCCATCGATCCCTGTATTGACCCTGAAGAAGGGTGTAGCGTTTACTGGGTCCAACGGTGAGGGGACTTTTGTATTTTCGCTTCTAGACGATACTACAAGAGAAGCATACATCGACGTAAACGGTGTCAGGAAGATTACTTTCAGTCAATTAGAAGTTTATCAAGGAAATATCTTAAATATCAGTTACGTTGTTGATACATCAACAAAACAAAAGTTTATCATTCCTAATGAGAATGCTGATGTAGGAACTTTGAGAGTTATTGTTGATGAAATTAATAACGACATCCCACAAACGTATAGAACTGTAAGAGACATCACCGAAATTGGTGCTGCTGATAAAGTATACTTCTTACAAGAGACCAAAACTGAGAGATACGAAGTTATTTTCGGTGATGACGTTTTTGGACGTAAATTAAAGAATAAAGATATCATCACTATGGAGTATTTGGTCACTAATATGGATAGTGGCAATGAATGTAGTGAATTTAACTTTGTAGGAACATTACAATATAACAATACTGTAATTACAGACGTAAATCCAGTAATTACCACAAATATTTCTTCTGTTGAAGGAGCACAACCTGAAAGTATCAGTTCTATCAAGTATCTTGCTCCTAGATTCTATGCATCTCAGAAGAGAGCAGTCACTGTAAGAGATTATGAGACCCTTGTAGCAGATCTATATCCTAATCTTGACTCATTATCAGTATTTGGTGGAGAAGATGCTGAACCACCTCAGTATGGTAAAGTATTCATCGTTGCAAAACCAGTAGGAGCAGAAAAACTTACTACTACAGGTAAGCAAGAACTTCAAAAGTCGATCAAGAACTATAGCGTACTTTCTGTTGTTCCTGAAATTCTTGATCCATCATACGTTTACCTAGAATTTGATTCTTATGTTTATTATGATGCCAATAGAACTCGTAGGTCTTCTACACAGGTAAATGAACTGGTCAAGAAAACTATTTTTAACTTTGGATCGTCTAAAGACATTAACAGATTCAATGGTAAATTCAAATACAGTAAATTAGTAGCAGAAATTGATGATTCTGATCCTGGTATTACCTCAAACATTACCAGAGTTCGTTTGAGAAAGAATTTACAAGTTCTTTCTAATATTTTTGCTTCGTATCAAGTTTGCTATGGTAATAGAATTTCATCAAACACTGATGTAATCTCTTCTGGGTTTAAAATTACAGGAGAAAATACAAATTATACATTCTACTTTGAAAAAGTTTCTAATAGTAATACTCTTGCTATTTTCCGTTATGATGGAAGTGAGAAGAGGTATTACAGCAAGAACATTGGGTTTATTGACTATGAAAGAGGCGAAATAAATATTAGTGCGATTAATGTAAACAGAACAGTAGACGGTACAGGTTATATTAAGTTTTCTGTTATCCCTGCGTCTAACGATATTGTTGCATTACGTGATTTGTATATTACAATCGCACAGGAAGATGTTAAAGTCACTACTATTGTTGACCAATTATCATCTTCATCGAGAACATCAGGTGTAGGTCAAATTCCAGTATCTAGTTAGATATGTTAAACGATTTAAAAGTATCGTCTTGTATTAGAGGTCAAATTCCTCAATACTATCCGAACGAGTATCCAAATTTAGTTAATTTTTTAAAAGATTACTATAAATTTTTAGAAGTCAATAGTAATCCTTTAGATTTAATTAATAGCACGTTAGATCTGGTAGATATTGACACGTATAGTGGGGTAGATCTTACTGCAACATTAACTGCTCCCGTATTACAGGGACAGAGTGAGATCACTGTGCTTGACTATGTTGAATTTCCAAAAAATGATGGATTACTTAAAATCAACGACGAAGTAATCCTGTATAAGACCAGAGAGCACGTTTTAGATGGTGAGACAAAACTCACGGTCTTTAAAGAGTGTAAGCGTGGATTTACTTATAATGATTTAGACATTGATACTGGATTTACTGCAAATATTTCAACGATTGATGTATCCCATAGTGTTACCTCAGTTGTATACAACCAATCATATGCTTATGTTCTTTATTTCTTAGAGAAACTCAGAGCACAGTATCTTTCTGATTTTCCTAAGAATATCTTAGCAGATAATCTCAATAATGTCAACTTTAACCTTCTCCTCAAGAGAATTAAGGATTTCTACTTATCTAAGGGAACTCCTAGTGGCATTGACTTCTACTTTAAGTTCCTTTTCCAGAAGCAACCACAATTACTGAATTATAATGAATATTTGATGGCACCTTCTGATGCCATCTATCAAAGTAAGAATATTGTACGTATTCAGACCTTAGATGATTATTACATTCCTGAACTTAGTGGAAACTCATTAATTCAGTTAAATACTGAATATCCAGTACAAACTACTGAAAACGTTTATACATTTGCAAGTCAAGTATATGAAGCAGAGATTGCAAATGCAGAAACTATTGTACCCACAAATTTCACTATTATTACTGCACAAATTCAAGAGAATAAACTGTATGTAGATTCTACGTATGGATTTGCAAATAGTGGATTTCTTAGAATCAATAATAGTATTGTAGAATATTCAGACAAAGAAGAGAATTATTTTGTTATTGATAATTTACCAGAATATTATGCAGTAAGTGATAAAGTGTATGAAGGTAGAACACTTGCTACTGTTAAAGATAGACCAGATTCGTATTTTGTAATTTATGCTGGCGTTTTGGGATTTGAAATTGATAAGAACTACACTTATTACCAAAAAGGTGATTTTGGATTTGTAAGTGATGTTATTGAAGAAACTGATCTATTGGTTTCTGGTTGGCAATTCAATGATGTATTGCCTGTAGAGTTAAGATATGATTATCTTCCAGGTATAACATCAGCATATACTGATGAAGATGCAGTTTATCTGTATACATCTGGATTGCCTTATTATGATATTGCACCCTCTACAACTCTTAACAATAAAAATGTTTTAATTGAAGATGCTAGAATTTTAAAGAAAATTCCTAGAACATTTAAAAAGACATCAGAAGGTTTTAGATTTTCTACTCAACCTAACAGTCCTGTAGGATTTCTTCGTGATGGCACTGTAATTTACAATTGGAAGAGTTCTACTACTTTTATTAGAGGTGGTGTAAAGCGTATTGATATTGTTGATGGTGGAGATAACTATAACGTCAACAATCCACCAACTCTTTCTATCGATTCTCCATTAGATAATTCTGGGACAGGTGCTAGTGCTTCGTTAATTGTAAATGGTGGCGTTAAAGAAGTTTATGTATTAGATAGTGGACAAGGTTATCCAAGTAACACATTAGTTACTCTTGAGAAAGATCCTACTGATAATGTTTACACTGGAGAAAACTTTAGACCAGCAACACTTCAAGCAATTGTTGTAAAAGGTAAAATTTCTAAAATTAGAGTTGTCGATCCAGGATTTGGATACACAAAACAACCTACTATATCAATTTCCCCATCCTACAACATCACTAGAAATCAACTGCCAGTGGGCACCACAGTGCCCTTCGATGCCGTTGTAGATCTGTTTGTAGGTGGACCTATCGGACAGGTCGTTATTGACGATCCAGGGTCATTCTACGATAGGGATCCAAACTATGAGGTATCATATGGTGTTGCTGCATCTGCCTCAATTACTATTGAAAATGGTCGTATTGTAGAAGCACAGGTAGTTAATGCTGGTAATGGTTATAATTCATCTCCTATCGTTGAAGTAGTAGATGAATCTGGGCAAGGATTTGGTGGTAGAATTTATGCACAATGGAATGCTCAAACTAAATCTATTGATGATTATGTAGTATTGAATGCAGGTATTAATTATTCAAATATCAATACCGTAGCAAAAATCTACGAGTCAGGTAGTGGAGCAATTTTTAATATTTCAGTAGAATCTTGGAATTTAATCAATAATTGGAATACCGCAAATGATTTCTATTATTTTAATAATAATGGTGGATATCTTTATGGCGATAATGTTATTTCTACAGACACAGGTACTAAATTTGGCAAAAAATATTCAGTATTAGGTTTCCCCCGTGAACTTGGATTGACAAATCCACAAACAGGTAAAGTTGAAACGATTGCATTAAATACAAACACAGGACATTCTCCAATTATTGGTTTTGCTCTAGATGGAGCACCTATCTATGGTCCATTTGGATATGAAAATCCATTAGATGCTAATTCTGATGTTATTAGAATGGTATCTGGATATCAAATTAAATCAAATGCAGAAACCCCAGCAATTAGAAATGTTGGAATTTTAGGAACATATACTAAAGGTTCATTCCAAGAAGATTATAAGTGGAATATTAACGTTGCTACGTTAGATAGGCAGAATGGAAGATATTGTATAACACCAGAGTATCCCAATGGTGTATATGCTTACTTTATGACGGTTAATCGTAATAATAAGAGAATTGGATACCCATATTTTATTGGTCCTGAGTTTGCAGGTGAAGTATATGAAGAATTTAACTTCCTTGAGGGTATTAGACCAGAAAATCTCACTAATGTTAAAAGATACCTTTCTCCATACTCAAATTCTGTACCAAAACCATTAGATGTTGGTAAGTTCCAAGTATCTGGAGTTCCAATTTCAGATGATGCTAAAGTAGATAGCGTTTCTGTTATTTCTTCTGGAACTGGTTATAAAATTGGAGATACTGTAACATTTGATGATTCTGATACTGGTGGTTTTGGTGCTGCTGGATTTGTAAGTATTCTTAGAGGAAAACCCGTTACTTCAGTAACTTCTGATTTATATGATCTATTAGAATATAAAGATGAAAATATTCCATTTGGAGTTGGTGCAACAATTAAAACTGCTGATGGATTTACTGCAGACATCTATGCAATTGATCAGATCAATAAAAAAGCGTATTTGGAAAATGTTTCTGGAGATGTACCTGTTAGAGATGAAGTAATTTACGATAATGATCTAACTACACAATTACTCACGTTTACTGAACTGACAGGTGTTGATGTTTCAACTGTGGCGATTGGTACTACCCAACAAACAGCAGCATTAGTAAACAACATCACTCAATCTACAAAATTAATTGAGTTGAAAACTTTTGCTAACTGTACTATTAATGATTTCTTCTCAAATTACAAAAGAATCATTAAAATTAATAATGAATACATGAGAGTGTTGAAGATTGATATTACTAACAATACAGCATTAGTAGAAAGAGGGTATGAATCATTTGTTACATCTCATAGTGCTGATGATCCAATTGTATTATTAGATGAAATTGATGTATTTGATAGTTCTGAATTTTTGATCAACGATATTATTAAAATTGATAATGAAATCTTTAAAGTTGTCAATATTAGAGTAGAAAAGCAGTATGAAGTAGTTGCTACTAAAATTGATGATGGAACTGGAACTCAATTTGGCACTCAATATTACTTGTACCTTAATGGAGTGAAGCAAGAGAATAGTAATGCTCCAATTGGAGTACCATTTGATCAAGCAGTTGTTCAATTGAACAATGATGGAGATATTGAAGATTTAATTTTTGATACCAATATTTACACTTATGCTGCAAACCCCACTGCTGTAATTTCAACATCAGCAACATATCCAACTGAGCAACAATTACTTGCAAATCCAAATTTAATTGTACCAAATACTGATATTAAAGCATCGACTTATAAGCATACTTTGGTTTTGGAGAGACAGGCATATGATAGTATCATTGCAGCACACTATCCAAGAACTTCTGTATATCGTTTGACTTTTGTTAATGCTAGAGTTCAATCGTACTCAACTAATCAAAGATTAGCACGTCTTTCTGTTCAAAATTCAGATATTGTTCTTAATGAGAACATTTCAATTTCTGCTGCTACTGCACAAACAGTAAACTATACAATATCGTATGCTTATAACGGTGGAAATCCAATTTTAACTGGTATTGGAACATCTTTAGTTTTGTATGAAAACTCAAACTACGTTTTTGAATTAGATCCAAGTTCTGATAACATTTTTGTTAATTTCTACACACCATCCAATACCACAACAAAACAGAAAGAGTATTTTGATTTAGATATTGAAAGAGTTTATGATATTAGTGATAATTTAGAAAGATTTACACTTAGACCTAAGGATTATAATCTAACTGAACTAGTAATGAGAATTTCTGGTTCTAATGGATTCCATATTGATGTTAAATTGAATATTACTCCAGAACCCATTAACGGTGACTATATTGTAGTAAATTCCTCACCTTCATTTATTGAAGTACCAGTAGAAACCAATTTATTATTTGAATCTTTATACAATCAAACAAATATTAAGTATACCACCATATCTAAAACTGCTTCTGGTGGTATTGATGTAGTAACTTTATCTTCTGGTGGTTTTGGTTACAACACTGTTCCTAGTATTTCAGGAGTCGAATCTGTTTCTGGAACTGGAGCAATTTTAGAATCAGTATCTAATAATATTGGTTTAATTAATAGTATTGTTGCAGTAAATTCAGGATATGGGTATAATCCAAATCCCGCACTAAAACCAACGTTAGTATTTCCTAGAATTGCAAAAATTAATAGAAACTTTATTGTAAAATCGGTAGCACTTACCAACAAAGGTGAGGGATTCCTCTTTACTCCAAATATTGTCGTTTCTGGTGGTGGACTTGGTTCTGGATCTTCAGATCATGCTGTATTAACTCCAATTATTACAAATGAAGTTTTTAGTGGAGTAAGTGTTGATTTTTCAGGAGTAGGATATAGTACTGCACCAACAATTACAGTTGAAAAATTATTCTTCTGCACAGTTAATGCTAACGGTGAAATTCTGTTTAAATTTAGTTTCAGAAGGTATATTCGAGATGATGATTCATTCATTTTAAGAGCATTCTATAATGATGCCAATGGTGATCTACAATCTGCAGATAGCACTGTCACATTCTATGCAACACTGGGTTCTTCTACCGTTTCTGCAAAACTTTTACCAGGAAGTCAGTTAGCAGTAAATCCAAGAGATTATATTACAACACCAGAAGAACCACTTTACTATCAACTTATTTTAGCAGAGAGAACTGCTGAATTAACTGCAATTGTTGAAAAATCAACTTTCATTGCGGGTGAAAAAGTAATATTTAATGATAATCCTGCATTGTTTGGATTTGTATCCAGGCAGCAAGGATGGCAACCAAATAATTCAATTTTAAGAATTGAGAAAACTAATTATGAGGCAAAAGTCAATGATAGAGTGACTGGTGCAAGTTCTTCTTCTTTTGGTTACATTAGTGAAACATTTGGTGTAGAATGTGATGGAACACTTAATGCACTGATTGAAACACCTAAACAATTCTTGAATTCTAAATCATTCCTTGGGATTAATGCATTAAAAATCCAAGATAGTTTTAGATATCAAAAATATGCTTATGAAATTGGTATCGATGTACCATTTAATAATTGGAAAGATAACTATCAAAAAGCAGCACACCCAACAGGATTTAACCTGTTTGCAAAAACTGCAATTACAAATGCAATCACAGCAAAACCATCAGCAGCAACTACAGTTAAAATTTCAACTGATATTTCATCTGTAGCAAGATTGAAGCAAAAAAATAATTATATTATTGCTAGAAACGCTGGATTTGATGAAGTAGAGGTTATTAATAGATTGCTAACTGACGTTAAAGAATTAAAATCTTCAGTAGTTGCTACTTTTGAAGATTTTTCAAGTCAGTTTGATGGAGTAAAGAGCACTTTTGAGTTAAAAATCTTAGATCCAATTACACAAACTTATTTGGAAAATGATCAGTACGATATTGATCAAATGGTAGTATCCCTTGATAATATTATTCAATCATATGGAACATCTTGGACAGTTATTGACTCTAGCAAAGAGTTTAATTTTACTTCAGTTCAGCAAGCTGGAGAATTACTTCCTTCTGGTGAAATTTTAACATATAGACAATTCAATGAAGATGCTGTAATTTATAACTACGCAGAAACTTCAACTAGTGTAACTGATACATTTACTATCAGACAGCAAGATACTAATCTATTCCCTGGATCAGTATATGCTCCGATTGTTGCAGAAAAATGGTTAGTATTTGTAGATGGTGTTCATCAACAAGCATCTTCTTATACGTTAACTACAGATACTATCACATTCTCTGAAGATATTTCTACAGATTCTCAAATTTCAGTTCGTTATATTAGTTCGTTGCTTGCGAACGATTTTACTTCTGGATCAGTAACTTCTGGTGTTGCAGTTGCTTTGTCTAACAAACCAAGTATTACATCTAAAGAAAGTTATTTTGTCTTTGTTGATGGTATGCTACTGTCAACTAGTGATTATGAATTAGATTCAAATAATAACGTGGTATTTAATTATGGATTTACTTATGATTCATTATCTGTATGCATTGACAGTTTGGGTGTTTCACTTGATTCTTCAACCCATGTATTAATTGAAAACCTGTATCGTTATAAGATTGAAGATGGATCTACGGAAATCCCAGCTGGATTTAGTTTAAATCCAGAAGATTATATTGTTGATATCGCTGGTATTATTCAAACTCCATTTATTGCGTACAGTTCTGCTACTAGTGGAGTCAGACAAATATTATTCAATGAACCACCTCAAAGATATGTGGATCCAGATAGAGTCAGTGGAAGGCAATTTATTGGATTGTTGTATCAAAGAGAAGATGCTGCAGGAGTGACATCAACACCAAACTTCCAGTTTGATGATGTTAGTAGAAACATAATTCATCTTAAAGATAATCCACAAGATTTTATAATTGGAGATTATGTAAATACGTCCACATCATCAGCAGCGATTGTTGAAAAATCGGTTTCAACAAATAGAAAAGTTGTTGAAACTGGTTATAGTGGGTCAGTTGCATCTTCTGCAACATTTGATATTATTGTTTCTGATATCAAACGTCTCTATGTTGGTGATAGAGTTAAATTTAATAGTGCCTTTGGTATGACCAGTATTCTTGATAATGAATTAGAGATTAGTGCAATTGACAGATTAACTAAAACCGTAACTATTACAAATATTTCACCATCTACGTTAACAATCTCTATTCAGCAAGATACTTCTATCAGATTTAATAGAATTTACCTTGTAGTAGATCAATTAGAAACAACAGTACCAGATAGAGATGATGCTTTTGTTGCAAACGATACCTTATTGTCTGGATTTATTTCTTCACAAAAAACAGGCATTACTACAATTGCTAATGAACCATTTGGTATCCTTGATGTTGACACTGAAATTACTGTAAATAATGCTTCGGTATTTGCACAGAATGATTACGTCCTTCTCAATAATAGTGAAGTAGTTAAGATTACTAATATCGTTTCAAATACTCTTACCATAGTTCGTTCTCAGTTAAAAACTGAAGCATCTCTTTCTTATGGCAATGGAATTACTGTTGAGAAAATTATTCCACAAGAAGTCACAGTATCTCAGTTCTTTAGAGGATTTGACGGGGATAAAACTACCTTTGTCTTAGCAGAACAGGAGCAACCAGTTTTCATTGAGGCAAACAAAGACCTATTCATTATTGTCAATGGAGTACTTCAAATTCGTGGATCTTCTTATCAATTAAATGAAGTTGGTGGTCCATCTCCATACACTGAAATAGTGTTCTTTGAACCACCACAGGCAAGAACTCCCTTTAATGCGTTCTATGTTGGTGAAACTATTGCTATTCAAGATATTTCACCTCAATTTAATGGTGTTGATACTTTATTTGATTTAAGAAGTACGACTGGAGAGATCTTTAGTTTACTTGTTCAAAACTACCCAGATATTAATGTATCTGCTAACCTACTTCTGTTTATTGATGGTGTATATCAAATTCCATCAAGTAACTTAGGTGATGGTGTTCAATCTTATCCAGATTCGGTTTCAGCATTCCAATTATTAGGTAGTTCTATTGAATTTACTTCAGCACCAAGATCTGGATCTAGTTTTGAAGGTTATATCTTTGTTGGTTCTTCTAATGACTATAAGAGTACTGATATTGATGCTACCATTGAAGATGGTGATATTATCATTCAAAGTAATGAAATTTCACCTAGAAAGATCTTTAACATTACAAGTGCCACAAAAATGTCAGTCAATACATCATCTGGAGTAATTGATACAACTCCAAATGCTGGTATTGAAATTGCTGCAGGTGACTATGGATGGTGGAAAACAGATGTACTTAAAGTTACTAGAATTAGAGAATCTTTACGTGCAAGAAGAACAATTCCTTCTACTATAATTGGATTTGGTGGATCTTCACCATACCCACTTTCTGGGAAAACTCTTTACACAATTTCCCTACAAACTATTGAACTTGACGATCTTTCCTCAGATTTACCACAATCTCCAGATGACGATAGTAATTTGATTAGTTTTATTCTTCCTGCAACTGCCAACTTCCCAGAAAGAGCAATCAACGCTACATATACAACTTATGTACCTAGATTAACATCATCTTCTGGTTCTGATGAACTTCAAGGTGTAAAAGTTGGATTTGATCTTCCATTTAATCAGATTCTGAAATTATCTGGAGCATCTGCAGAAACATTTGAAGATCCTTCATTTGTAGGTTGGGGTGTCAAACCATACATTCAAATTACTTATGGTGCAGGAAAAACTGCTAGCATTGTAAATTGGGATATTACGAATCAAATTATTTACTTGTATCTCGATGATCCATTAACACCATTAACAACGGCAGATACACTTGAAGGATATACTATTACTGATGATTCATTAGTCAATGAATATCAAACATTGCAAATTGGTGACAAGTCGATATATAATTTCTAGTCCTATAAATAAAAAGAAAACCTACTTTAAAAAATGGCGGCTATTCTAACTGATAGATTTAGGGTTCTCCTTGCTAGGCAATTTAGGGAGATTATTGAGAGTGGGGAAGCAAATTCCCCCAGCAGCCCTTCGGTATGGTTGTTTTTTGCAAAGGCAAAGCAATGGGATGTAATTACTGACCCTGATGATCCTGTTGATAATCAGGATGCTGCTTTTGGAATTTATGATCAAATCATTGGATTGAAGCGCATTCCTTCATCAGAAATGCGTCCAGTTATTAGAAACAACAAGTGGACTACTGGAATTACGTATGATATCTACCGTCACGATTATGGTAATATTAAGTCCGAAAATGGAAGTATTGTAACTTATATTCAAACCCCAACTGCTGAACAGCATTTATATGAAACTAATTACTATGTTGTAAATTCAGAGTATAGGGTTTATAAGTGCTTAAAGAATAATAATAACCAACCATCAACTATTGAACCATTTTCTACAAGTAATGCTCCATTTACTTTAGCAGATGGATACATGTGGAAATACGTGTATACGATTAATGCAAATGACTTTGAAAAATTTAAAACCGATGAATATATTCCAATTCCATCGGATCTAAGTGTTGTAGAAAATAACAAAATTATTGCGACCAATAGTGAAAGTAATCCTGGGTATGGTGGTGCAGTATATAACGTTTTAATTGATGCTGCTGGATCTGGATATCAAGTTGGACAAGAATTTGATATTATTGGTGATGGAGCAAATGGAACAGTTAGAGTTACGTCAATTTCTGAAAATGGTGGCATTACTTCGATTGCTGTGTTGAATCCTGGCGTAGGATATACCTACGGTCAAATTAACACTACCACTGGTACAAATGCAATTCTAACGCCAATCATTTCCCCCAAAGAAGGTATTGCAGTTGACATTGGATTAGAACTTGGTGCATACAGATTAGCACTTCATACAAAATTAGAAAATAGTGATTTTGTATTTGGTAATGATTTTAGTGTTGTTGGTCTTATTTGGTCCCCATCAATTAGTGCTGCTGGAGATTCATTAGCGATTGGTACAAAGCAATTAGTTCTTAGTGGACCACTTGCATCTGCACCAGAAGTGTATCATGATGCCCAAATTGAAGTTCAAGGTGGTGGTGGCGCTACTGGTAGAATTGTTCACTATGAAGCATCAAATCTTACAATTTACTATACTCAAGAAAATGAAGTTGGATATGGTATAGATACCTCTGGCAACAAGCAAGATTTTGTACCTGGAGATTTGTGTCAGATTGTTGATAACGGAGAATCATTTACTATCGCATCTGCTTCAGATGCAGTTAAGGACTCAGAACTCACAAGGGGTTCGGGAGAAATCATCTACATAGATAATAGGAATACAATTTCCAGAGCAGAAGATCAGACCGAAGATTTCAAAATTATTCTAGAGTTCTAAAATGCCCCAGTCAACTAATCTGAACACTCCTCCTTATTTTGAGGATTTTGATCCAAACAAGAATTTTCATAAAGTTCTCTTTAGACCAGGGTATCCCCTGCAGGCGAGAGAACTCACCACAATGCAATCTATCATGCAGAACCAGATTGAAAAATTTGGTTCTAGCATTTATAAAGAAGGTGCCATGGTTATTCCAGGGCACATCATGTATGATCTAGAATACACTTCAGTTTTAATTGAAACTGAGTATTTTGGCATTGAATCAAATGCACTAGTTGATTATATCGTTGGACAAGTTATTGTTGGCAATACTAGTGGAGTTAGAGCAGAAGTAGTAAAAGCACTAACTTCAGAGCAGTCGGAAAAGGGTTATACAACTATCTACATCAAATATCTTTCAGCATCTGATGCAAATGCAGAAAGTTCATTTGCTGATGATGAAATTTTAATTACAGAAAATACATTTAGTATTGGTAACACAGTAATTCAAGAGAATACTGATTTTGCAAAATGTATTAGTTCTGGGGCAACTTATAGAGGATCTGCAGCAAAGATTACAAAAGGTGTATATTATACAAAAGGTTTCTTTGTTGATGTTCCAGATCAAGAGATTGTTTTAGATCAGTTTGGAGTAACCCCATCATATAAGATTGGTCTTCAAATTTTAGAAGAAATTGTTACTCCAGAAGATGATCAATCCCTCAATGATCCTTCCCAGGGATACTCAAACTATGCTGCTCCTGGAGCACATAGATTTAAACTGTCTGCAATTTTAAGTAAAAAAGCATTAGATGATAATTCAGTAACTGACTTTATTGAATTATTGAGAATTGAAAATGGATTATTGAGAGATATTACTGTAGATAGCGAGAAAGCACAATTAGCAAAAACATTAGAAGAAACACTTGCCAGAAGAACTGCAGACGAATCTGGTGACTACGAAGTAAAACGTTTTTCTTATGCTAAAAATGAGTGTTTAGATAATGGTGTTAACAATGGTATCTACAAAGTAAATACTGTTACTGCATATGATAACACCGTATCTGATGATATTTTTGAAATTTCTGTAGGTCCAGGTAAGGCATATGTAAGTGGATTTGAAGTAGAGAAGAGAGGTAATAATTATGTTGATATTTTTAAACCAAGAACATCAGAAGCAAGAAATAATTTCTTCATTAGAACTGATGCTAGAGGTGTAGAATTTAGAGTTGATAATACCTCAGGTACTCAGCACGTTTCATATTCATTTGTTAATAACTCAATTAACAATCCAGTACCATTGCTGGATACTAATTCATTAGTAGTTGGATATGGTCTTTTAAGATCATACGAAGAAGTAGGAACTGATATTGTTCTTCGTATTAATAATATCAAATTTGTTCAAGACGAATTTACTATCGAAGGTAATGTAGATAAAGTACGTCTTGGTGGAACAATTGATTATAGAAATAATACTTCATCTGGAGGTTCAGTAAGAACTATTAGTAGTATTGAAGGATCTCCAATTCCACACCTTTTCCCTGCATTCTCACCTCAAGTGGTGATGAAGTCAGTTAGTGATGAGATTGTACAGAGATCTACTGGTAAGATTACTGGTCAAACAACAGCAAATTCAAATGTAATTTCAGTTGCTAGACAATTTACCAGCACAAATGGTAGTGATTATACTATTAGAATTGCAGATGATGCAGATTCAACTACAAGAACAATTTCTAATGTAACTATCGCTGGTGGAGTTGCTACGTTCACTTTCAGTGGAACTGCCCCAACTTCTGCAAAGAATTATTTAATCATAGGACCTGAAACTATTTCAGAACCTAAAATTAAGTTAATCTCTCATGAAAAAATGAGAGTTTTAAAATTATCTGATATTACCAATAAGTATAAAGTAAATAATTACAAGTTAAATTTAGGTGTTACTAGAGTATCTAAGGTTCATGCTGTATACAATGCAGCAACTGGTAATTTTACAGATATCGTACCAAAAGTAACTCTTACAAATGCAGCAACTGTACTACAACCAAATGAAATTTTTGTAGGAAAGAGTAGTGGTGCAAAAGGTAGAGTAATTTCACAATCTGGAACTGCCGTTTATTTTGTATACGAAACTTCTATTAATTTTGTAGCAAACGAGGAAATTTATGGATATGCTGCAGGATCAACAGGATCTATTGCAACTGTAGAAAATAACGGCGCTCCAAACATCAAAAAGAGGTATACTCTTGATGATGGACAAAGAGATCAAGTATTTGAGTATTCTTACTTAGTAAAAGCATCAAGAGAGAGTGTTATCTCTGGTGATATTTACGTTGTGTTTGATTACTTCAAAGATCAAAATGATGATGGAATCTTTTCCAGTATCAATTCATACTATGACTCTGAACTAAAAGATATTCCAGTTTATAGAAGAAATGGTAGCAATTATTACCTTTCTGAATTTATTGACTGGAGAATTAATAAGCAAGAACTGTTTAATTCGAGTACATCAGGTCAAGTAGGAAATCCTTTTATTTTAGATGATGCAAAAATTAGAAGTTTTGCAGGTGAGATTCTTGGTCTTACTATTACTGACAACACCACTGATCAACCAGACAATACTTATGTTGGAGTCGCTATTACTGGTGGAAGCGGTACTGGTGCAACCGCAGATGTAGTCGTTTCTGGTGGTGTAGTAACTTCAGTATCAAATATTACTGGCGGATTAAATTTCCAAGAAGGACAAACTGTAGGATTATCTGGTCATGCAGGAACTATTCTTACAGTAACCAGAATTACATATAATAACGAACTGAGTGCATATTCAGGTACGGTTAGTAACGAGTATACTGCATCCAGTGATTATCTGTTCCCAACAGAATCTACAATTGCAGATGTTGAGTACTATTTACCTAGAATTGATAAAGTTTATATTTCATCTTCTGGTACATTTGTAGTTAAGCAAGGCACTCCAGCTCCTCAACCAACTGCACCAGAAGATAGCATTGTAAATGCTATGCCTTTCTTACAGATCTCTATGCCAGCATATGTTAGAGATCTGAATGATATTACAATCTCTCGTTTTGAAAACAAGAGATATACGATGAAAGATATTGGAAAACTTGAAGCAAGATTAAATAACATTGAATATTATACTGCTTTAAGTTTGTTAGAAAATGATACTGCTAACCAGTTCATAGATGATGGCACTGGCAGCAATAGATTAAAAAATGGTTTTATGGTTGATAACTTTAAAACCCATGATTCTGGAGACGTTTTCCATCCAAACTATAAGTGTTCTATTGATACTGGAGAAGGAAACTTAAGACCACAGCATTACACTAAAAATGTTTCATTGAAAAGAAAAGATGTAAACAATAGATTTGTAAAAGGATCTTATGTAATGCTTGATTATGATCACAAGGTATTTGTAGATCAACCATTTGCTGCGGTAATTGAGAACGTTAATCCATTCCAAGTTATTTCTTGGGAAGGTGTTCTTGATATCTTCCCAGCATCTGACGATTGGTTTGATGAGGAAAGAGTACCAGAAGCAGTTACTGAGGTAGAAGGTGACTACTTAGCAACTATTGAAGCAGAAGGTGCGGATCCTAATACTGGTATTGCTCCCACAGAATGGGGTGCTTGGGAAACTCAATGGTCAGGAACTCACTGGGGTCATTGGCATGGTCGCTGGTGGTGGGGTCACTGGTGGCATTGGGGTTGGTGGGGATGGAACTGGTGGTGGTGGGGCGGTTGGCCATGGAGAACAACCGTTACACACCAAACCAGAACTGGTGTTGCCACTACAGTTAATGCTCGTTATGATAGAGAAGTACAAGAAGATAAGACGATTGAGACCAAGAGCATTCGTTGGTTAAGATCTAGAAATATCACTATTCGTGCAAGTGGAGTAAAACCAAATATTAGAATGTATCCATTCTTCGGGGATCGTGAAGTAGAGACACTTTGCACACCAAAGATTGTTCGTATCACAATGGAAAGTGGATCGGTAGCATTCCAAGTTGGCGAACTCGTTACAACTATGAGAAGTTTGGAGAGACAGTCAGTAGGTGATATTAGAGATACCAAATTCCTTGCAACGTTGTTAGCACCAGATTCTGCAACTTTAGCATCTAGTGGAGCAAATTACGCCTTCGCTCAAACTGGAACTTCATACACAGTTACTAGTGATTATTTAAATTTAGATCTTGAGTCAATGCAACAATTGAATGGATCTGAATTTGGTGGTTACTTAATTGATGGAGATGTGATCGTTGGTCTTCAAAGTGGAGCGCAGGCAACTGTATCGTCTACAGCATTGATCACTGATCAACAGGGACAATGTAGATATAGTTTCTATATTCCAAATCCAAATACTGATGCTAACCCAAGATGGCCAACTGGTGAGCAAACAATGCTGTTTACTGGTGACCCAGAAAACACTAAGATTCCTGGAATTACTGACAGTAGTGCAGAAGGTATTTACTCTGCTATTGGTACTATCAATGTTAAGCAGTTACAAGTTAACTTAGTTAGAAACGCTGATGTTGTTAGAGATCAAGTAACTGATACCAGAACATTAACTAGAACATGGAGAGATCCTCTTGCTCAATCATTCCTTGTTAATGAACCAGATGGAGTATTCATTACAAAACTGGACCTTTATTTCCAAACTAAAGATAAGAGATTACCTATTACACTTCAAATTCGTAATATGGTAAATGGTGTTCCTGGATTAGAGTCATATGGAAGCATTGATGTAAATCCAGATCAAATTAATATCTCAGATGATGCGTCAGTTCCAACTACATTTGAATTTGAAAACCCAATTTATCTCAAAGATGAAGATGAGTACTGCTTTGTTCTGTTGACATCATCTCTTGAATATAGAGTTTGGTTGTCCGAAATGGGTCAAAATGACCTGTCAGGAAACAAGATCACAAAACAACCTTATTTGGGTGTTCTGTTTAAATCTCAAAACGGCACTACTTGGACAACTTCGGATCTTCAGGACTTTAAGTTTACTCTGTATAGGGCATCATTTAAGACAAATGAAAACGCTGTAGTTACTTTTGTAAATGATAATTCAGGAAACTTACAGTATAATAAACTTAGAAGAGACCCAATTGAATTAAATGTCAATAATGGAAGAATCAAAGTACACCATGTAAATCATGGTCATCATGATAATTCTTCGTATGTAACTATCAAAGGTGTTTCATCTGAGAAATATCTTAAACTTGCTGATAATTGGTCTGGAACTCCAGGTACAACTCTCACTGTAAGTGGAGATAGAGATCCATTTGCTAATATTTCATTGATTAATGGAAACGCACCATCATCAACAAATAAATCATTTATCAGAATTGGTGATTGTGTTTATACCTATCAAGTTGCCAATGTAAGTACCCTTACAAATGGAACGTTTACTATCTTAACTGATGAGTTGGTATCTGGAACTATCCCATCTGATGGTTATAAAAATACTCAAGCTAATTGGGAAGTTGAACTGTATCTGATTGATGGTGTTCCATTGACTTTAATTAATAAAACTCACACTGAATTAGAGTGGATTACCTTTGATAGTTATCAGATCAATTTAAGTAATATTGTAAGAACTTCTGGAGAAAACCAAACTGTAGGTGGTGATAACGTTTTTGCAAGTCAAAATATTATTTACAGTCAGGTAAAACCAACGATTACCATTAGTGAACTCCCAGAAACAAGTATTACTGCAGAACTTAGAGGTGCATCTGGAACTTCATTAGATACTTCTAGATTCTCAGATCCAGCATCTACTGAAACTCCTGGACAAGCATCCTATGTTGTTGATAGTGAATTTAGAGGAATTACGTTAAATCAAAATAACGAATTTAATGATCCAAAAATTATTGCATCTGCAGTCAATGAAGATAAGCAAATGTTCGGCACTCCTTCATGTGAGATTAGATTAACTCTTACAAGTGCAAGAGATAATCTTTCCCCAGTTGTTAACCTTGAAAGATTGAGTTTGACTACTACTGTAAATAGAGTAGCAAACTTTGACGGTGCTGTGGAAAATGAATATTTCCTTGCAGATGATGGTCAGTATACAGATTTAGGAAGTAGTTCAATTCAGGACTTCAACCCAGCAAACTATATTACTAAACTGATTACTCTTGAAAACGTTAGTACTTCTCTAAAAGTACAATTTGCTGCACAAAGAAGACCAGAAACTGATTTTGATGTATACGTCAAATTCCTTACTGGAGATGAAGATGAAGAAAATATTGCTTGGACTGAATTAAATACAGCAACTTATGATAATACAAAAACAAACAATGGTGAATTTATTGACTATAGTTACTTCGCTCCTAACGGTGTTTCATTTAATAAATACCGTGTGAAGATCCGTATGAGATCTAGCAACCAAGCAATTGTTCCAATTATTAAAGATTTAAGATGCATAGCACTGGCTTAATTCCTGTTGAGGGTCACGGCGATCTGGGTCGTGACCCATATTCAAACGCTATTGTAAATACAAACAAAAGTGAATTTGAGCAATACGTTGCAGAAAGGAATAAAAGATTAGAACAAAAGAATAAAATTGAAAATACTGCTGAGGAACTCAAGGAAGTAAAACAAGAGATTGCAGAAATCAAGGATTTACTACTTAAATTAGCTAGTAGTATAAATACTTGATGAAGTAGGAACACAGTAATGTTATCTGCGGTAACCAATCTTGTTGTATATCAAGGTGCTGATTTTGAGACCAATTTCTTTGTAACCAAAGACAATGGTTCTAGTTTTGACCTTACTGGATACACAGGAGCATCAAAAATTAAAAAACATTATGAAAGCAGCACCTCGACTGATATTTCGGTCGAGATAACACCTCCTGCGTTTGTAGGGGCGGTTAAGTTGTCTTTATCTAATGCTGTTACTTCAGCAATGACTCCTGGCAAATATGTTTATGATGTGGTTCTTACAGCTCCAGATGGAATTAAATCCAGAGTTCTGGAAGGTGTATTAACAGTAGTAGAAGGAGTAACTATCTAAAATGGCTAGAATTAGATTTGGGGATCAATCTTTCCCTCAAGTTTCTAGAGTTGCCGTTGGAGGTGCTGCGACGATTCAAAACCTCGCAGATGTTGACACAGATACATTTGGTTTAGGTGATGGATATTTAATGGTATATAATTCGACAACTCAAAAGTTCCAAACCACAAATGTATTAAATAACGTAACAGTTAACGGAGGTTCGTTCTGATGGCATCAACCATCCTTATCAAAAGAAGTACAGGTACTACAGTACCTGCTTCACTGGAATTCGGTGAACTTGCAGTAACAGTTGGTGCTGGTACTCAGGTTAACCGTGGAGACAGAGTTTTTATTGGTGACAATAATACCACAGTTCAAGTAATTGGTGGTAAGTATTTCACTGATATGTTGGATCATGTACATGGTACATTGACCGCAGATTCAGCACTTATTGTAGATAACAATTCTAAAGTAGATCGTTTCAGAGTAGACGATATTAATTTAGATGCAAACGTTATCGAAACAGATACTACCGATACCGATCTGATCTTTAGAGCAAACGGTACTGGTAAACTGGTAATCGAAGACAGTCAAGAACTGGAATTTGGTACTACTGGAGATATTGAGTTTAGATTTGACGAAGTAGCAAATGTTCTTCGTTTAGATCGTGTAGGAGCAAATACTCCAGAATTTCGTCTTGATGATGATCTTAGATTGCAGTTTGGTACTGACGGAGACACTGGTATCCGTTATGATGAAGCAACTAGTGACAAAATTAGAGTAGAAGGTGCAGATTGGCAGTTTGATAACGGTGTTGCTGTTAAATTTGCTGATACTACAGTATCATCTAGCGTTTCAACTGGCGCTGTAGTTATCGATGGTGGTCTTGGTGTTGCAGGCACTGCATGGATTGATAACCTGAAAGTTGACGACGACGTAACTTTAGGTACTGCTAATACTGATACATTAACCATTAATTCAACCACAACTTTTAATGCTGCGGTTACTTTTAATGGAACTCAGAATATTACTGGTACTGTAAACCAAACTGGTCAATTAAACCTTGACAATATTCGTTTAGATGGTAATACCATTTCGACGAATGCTGGAAGTCAACTGATTCTTGACCCAGATCCTAGAAATGGAGATGCTGCTGGTGATCTGATTATTCGTGGTAATCTGCAAGTTGCTGGTACTACCACAACAGTGAACTCGACCCAAATGACGGTCAATGATCCTGTATTTAATCTTGGTGATAACGTAACAGAAAAGTCACTTAAGAGTGAAGCAGTCGCAGGGTCAACCTCACTTTCTGTTGATAATCCATCTGGAGTAGTTATTGGATCAACAGTTTCGGGAGCAAATGTTGGAACTGGTGGTAGAACTATCACTTCTATTTCAGTAACATTTAGCACCGCATCTGGATTTGCTTCTGCGCCTTCAGTTGGTACTGCAATTTATACTTATGATGGTGCAAATTATGAGCGTATTGGTACATTTATTTCTCAATCTGGAACAACTGTTGCAGTTCAAGTTGACGCTAATGTATCTCTGAGAGAATCTGAGTACTATAATGATTTTCAACTTACTGATGGTAATACAGGAACTCCTCAATCTGTAGAGATTGATCCTGCAATTGCAACAACTACTGTATTTGTTAATACTCTTCTGGGTCTTAATACTGGTATTTCTGGAACCATCGCTGCAGGTGATGCGGTATCAATCACTCAGGGTAGTGATGATGGTATGGATCGTGGTATTTCTTATACCTATATTAACGGTTCTACTACTAAGATTGGTTTCTTTGGTTATGATAGAACTGGTGCTGCCAACGGAACTGGTGCCTTTACTTTTATTGAGGATGCAGTTAATACTAACAACATCTTTACTCACCAAGTAGGTGTTCTTGGTGATGTTCAAATTGAAAAAGATGATTTAAATAATAATAGTGGAACTACCCTCCCATCACAGGCAAATACAACATATACTGCTATTCCCGCTAGCGGCGGTAGTGGATCTGGTGCTGCCATTACATTAGTTAGAGATGCCAATGGTGCTCCTGTTAATGCATTTGTTGCAACTGCTGGTAGTTACTACCAAGAAGGTGATTTACTTACCATTCCTGGTGCTAATATTGGTGGAAACACTCCTGCAGATAACGTACAGATTCGTGTTCTTTCAGTATCCTCAAACCGAGGTACTGTAGTTGTTGGTAAACTTGAATTAGATGTCGATCTTCAAGTCGCTTATGGCGGTACTGGAAGATCCGAATTCAACTACAATGGCATCCTTTACGGAAATGGCACTGGTGAACTTTTAGAAACCGCTGGTGCAAACATGGCAAACCCAGGAGTTGGTCCTGACGTTGCCACATCATTCCAGATCCTGACAGTAACTGCTGCTGGGGTCCCCGTCTGGACTGATACAATTGATGGGGGAGTATTCACCTGAGGTTAAAAAATGAACAATGAAATAGATGTTAATGTCTTGGTCGCTACTCTTCAAAAGAAGATTACTGATTTGACACTTACTAATGTTGTATTAGAAGCAAGAGTACAGGATTTATTAAAACGGTTAAATAGTATTATAGAAACAGAGAATGCTATAAATGGCAAGCAGAATCAAACTCAAGAGTTCAACGACTCCGAATTCAGTACCCCAGATAAGTGACCTTTCAGATAGAGAGGTAGCTCTTAATATTAATGATAGGACGTTATTTGTAAACGATAACGGTACTATCAGAGAGGTATTGAATGCTGACCCGAACGATGAAACCATCGTTCCTGCTATGCTTTCCGACTCCATTACAGATGGGGTTGGAAATACATGGTTTGTATCAGCAAACGGCACTGATAAAGCAACAATTGGTTCTGTCAATCCCCGCCATGGAGATACGACAGGGGCAAATTCTTGGGGCAAAACAGAGTTCACCGCATTTGCTTCAATCAAGTATGCCCTTGATAACTTTGCTCAAGCGGGTGATACAATTGTCGTTGAAGGTGGTGTTTACACTGAAGAGTTCCCATTAACTATTCCAGTTGATGTTTCTATTAAAGGACGTGGAATTAAATCTGTTTTTATTCAACCAACCGTTGCCACTCAAGATCTTGACTGCTTCCTTCTTCTCGGCAATGCTAATATTGAAGATCTTACCATTAGAAACTTCTATTATAATGATACTAATGACACTGGATATGCTTTTAGATTAGCATCAAACTTTACTATTACTGAAAGAAGACCTTATGTTGAGAGGATCAGTGTCCTCACAAAAGGTTCTGTAACGTCTGCTGCTGACCCTAGAGGGTATGATCAGGGTGATGCTGGTAGAGGTGCTTTAATTGATGGTTCTGTTGCTAATGCAAGCACTGTTGAAGCGTCTATCCTGTTTAATGAGTGTACATTTGTTGTACCTAATTCAGTTGGTTTATATCTTAAGAATGGTGCTCGTTGTGAATGGTTAAACTCATTCACATATTATGCACAAGATGGTATTTTGGGAGAAAGTCCAGACGGTGGTACTGGTCTTGGTGGAGTAGCGAGAACTCGACTGAATCTCCAAGGGGAAACTGGTAATTTTACTGCTGGATCTGGCAACCAAGTTGGTTTAATTGAAGCAGGATCTTCTCCAGTTTCTGGTGCATATACAACCAGTGGTGCAGATGATCTTTTGACTATGACAATCACCTCATCCAGTCATGGACTGGCACAAGGGGATCTTGTCTACATTAATACCACTTCTGGTGCTCAGAGTGGTGTAACAGAATTCCATAAGATTACCTCAGTAACAACAGGAAATAGTTTTGTTATTGATGGTATCTTTGCTGGCACTGCAAGTGCTGGTAATTTGACGTATCAAGTCACTAGTGGTTATGGAACCATCGATGAAAACGATGGCACTTACGTCTACTTGGATGGAAAGGGTGAAGGACGTATTATTGCAACTGATGAAACAACAGGTAAGAATGTTTCTGCAAATGGTAACGTAGTAACAAGCACTACACAATTTAAGTTTGGTACTTCTTCAGCATTTTTTGACGGAACTGGAGATTGGTTATCTGTTCCATCAGATCCAGATTTTAACTTTAGCACTGGAGATTATACTTTAGAAGCGTTTGTACGTCTTACTAATACTTCTGGAAATAAAGTAATCTTTGATTTTAGATCAACATCACTTTCTGAAATTTCTCCTGTAGTTTATGTAAGTGGATCCGATGTAATTTACTATGTAAATGGAGTTGCAGCAATTACTGGTGCAGCAGCACTGTCTCCAACTACTTGGCATCATATTGCTCTTTCTAGATCTAGTGGAATCAGTAGATTATTTGTTGATGGATCTCAAGTAGGTGTTAGTTATACTGATGGTAATGACTTCCCAACTAGAGGTTTGAGAATTGGTGCAAACCTTCAAGGTTCTTCATCAATGAATGGATATATTGATGAAGTTAGAATTACTAAAGGTGCTTCAAGATATAATGCTGGATTTACTCCAACAACAACTCAATTTTTAGCAGATACAAATACTGCATTACTCCTTCATATGGAAGGTGCAAACGGTAATGCAGTATTTGTAGATGATAGTATTGTTGCTCAAGATGTTAGAACTACTTCTGGTGGAACAGCAACATTTGTAACTCTTGCAGATTATACCAAATTTGGTGCAGAACTTCGCTCAATTGCATCTGCAAACGTTTATGGTCTTCGTGGTGCTACTGCTGATGGTGTTGGTGTAAGTTTACGTCTTATCAGTCATAACTTTGGATATATTGGTGTTGGTAAGGATGACAATAACGACACTAGTTTAGTTGTACAATCAAACGAAGTTGTCGAGCAAAACAATGGTCGTGTATTCTTCACTTCTATTGACCAAAGTGGCGACTTCCGTGTAGGTGATCTTTTCCTTGTTGACCAAGAGAAGGGAACCCTCTCCTTTGCGGGTTCTGGAGGCGCTGGAGCGGGCGCTGGAACGAGTTTTGACCAATTGCTCGTATCTGCTGGTTCAGACACCACCACGATCCTTCCAACGTCCATTGAGGTCGGTGCGTTTACATTCTTCGGTAATACGATTTCTACAACTTCAGGTAATATTAACCTGACACCATTTACTGGTAATGAGATCAATCTGAATCAAAGAGTTAATCTTGAAGTATTCACTTCAGGTAGCACAAGATTATCTCTTGCATTTGATGGCGATCAAGACACTGGTATTAGAAAATCGGTTGACCTTGGAGATGGATATTATGATTTAGTTTCTAATGGTGGATCAGTATTAAGAATTGCTCCTGGTGAAGTAAGAGCACTTACTGATATCAACATCTCATCCTCAATCCCAGAAACAATTTCAGTAGGATCTCCAGGTACTGGGTATCTCCCTGGAACTTATACTGATATTCCAGTATCTGGTGGTTCTGGTACAGGATTGAGAGCGGATGTAGTAGTAACCGCATTCAATGGTCAAGTAACTCAGGCAGGTTCTGGTTATGTAGCAGGAACTTACAGTAACCTTGCATTTACAAACGTTCAAGGACAAAATCAGCAAACAGGAACTGGTACTGGTGGTACTGGTACAGTAACTGTTAAAGGTATTGCAGGTGGATCCATTACTGGAGGTTCTGGATATACCGATAACTCATATGGTGATATTCCACTTAATGGAGGAACGGGTACTGGTGCGAGAGGAACAATCACGGTAAGTGGTGGTACAGTAACTGAAGTAAACATTACCAATGATGGTGATAGTGGATACACTGCTGGTGACACTCTAACAGTAAATAACAGCGATTTAATTTATTTTGACACTGAAGGTAATCAACTTCAAAGTGGTGGTGCAGGATTTGCATATACTGTACCTGCAGATTCATATACAGTAACTAACGTCACTCCAAGTGGCACTTGGAATGGAACTGGATATGTAACTGGAGACGCAGTAACTGCTACCGTTCCTGGTGGAGGTAATGGATTTGTATTCGAATTCAATAATATTACATTCTTAAGTAGTGCTAATATTGTTGATGAAGGAGAAGAAACCGCTGTCGCTGGTGAAGGTTATTTAACTGGAGAATTGATTACTCCAGCATTTGAACTTCGCTCAAATGACACTCTTGCTGGTATTGGTACAACTGTAACGTATAATGTACAGGTAAGACCAAAATCAGGTGGTGGTGGTAACGCATTCTGGATTGATCTTGGTGCTGGATATGTTGAAGCACCTGCACTAACACTCAATAAAGATACCCTTTATAAGTTTGTATTTGCTCCAAACGGAACTTATCCTGGAACTTTCACAGAGCATCCATTCAGATTCTCAGAAACTTCAGATGGCACAAACACTCCTGGTGGAGAGCAATACACTACTCTTGCTGGACCATTAAATGGTAACAATGGTGCTTACATTATTGTTACTGGAGATACTGCAGGTACATTATATTATTATTGTGGTATTCACATTGGAATGGGTAACTCTGTTGATACAACAGCAGATACCGAATATGGTCAAGGTGGTTTCCTTTCTATTGGTAGTGCAATCCTTGAAAATTTCCTTGCACTTTCAAAACAAGGTAATATCACTGCAGAGGGTGGTATTTTCAATGCTTCTCTTACAGTTAATGAGAATTTTGCTGCACTTGGTCAAAGCACTTTTACTTCAGTTTCCGCACAGAACTTAACAGTTAATGGCACATTAACTGCCAGTGGTGGTATTGGTACTCAAGGAAACCTCACTGTACAAGGTGACTTAGGAACCAATGGTAAATTCTCAGTTGCTGGTGTTGCAGGCGACCCTTCAGATTTAAATGGGGACTTTGCTTTTGATGTCAATTTACTTCAGATTGATGCAACAAATAATAGAGTCAGCATTTTTGGTCCAACCACTCCAAACGATGTAGAATTCGAAGATTACACTTTTGAAGTTAACAGCAGTGCTAAGATTTACAATCACGTATTCTTAGCAACAGATACTGGTTCTGTGGTAAGTATTGGTAATGATCCAGGATCTACTAATATTGCCGAAACGTTTAATGAGAAATTTACTGTTGTTGGAGACAGCAGATTTGATGGTAGAATTTTAGTTAACGATGGAACGGAAACTGCACCATCGATTACATTTGATAGTGATGAAAAACTTGGTTTCTACAGCAATTTAAATGAAATTATTACGGTAGGATATAACGGTCCTATCATGAAGCAAACTACTCAGCAGATTAGTTTCTTCAAACCAGTAGATTTAATCAATAAAGCAATTGATCAATATACAATTATTCCTGGAAGAGGATACGTTGTTGGGCAATATAGCAATGTAATCTTTAGAGGTGGAACTGGTGCTGATTTTGAAGCAAATGTAACGGTCGCATTTACTGGTAATATTACTCAACCAGGATCTGGTTACTACAATGAAACATATGAAAATATTCCAGTTCAATATGTAAACGTTGCATCTGGAGCAATTACCGTATTTGGAACTCTCACCCCAGGTAGTGGATATGTAGATGGTACTTACTCTAATGTTTCTCTTACAGGAGGAACTGGTACTCTTGCAACTGGCGACTTTACAATTGAAAATGGTGTTGTAACTTCTGTTATTATTAATAGTAGAGGTTCTGGATATGCAGTATCCGATCTACTTGGTGTTACTACTGCAGATGTTGGGGGAAATAAACTTTCAGGTAATCTTACTGTCTCTTTAGCAGGAAGTGGTTATCCAGATGGAACTTATAACGACGTTCAGTTAATAAACAATTTAGGTTCTGGAGCGGGTGCTACTGCCAACGTTATAGTATCTGGTGGAGTAGTAACATCTGCATCAGTCAATCAAGGAGGAGGTGGATACACTACTTCTGATACATTTACAGTTAATGATGCTGATTTATATGAAAATCTGTCATTCACATATACAGTTACAAATAATGGTAGTACAAACTATGTAATTAGTGGTGATGATAGAAACACTACACATTCAAGTGCAAGTAATCCAAGTATTAATGTAAATCTTGGTGATACTATTTCATTTACAGTTTCCGCAACTGGTCACCCATTCTATCTTGTTTCTCAGTTAGATCCAGTTACTGGAGGATTTAATGCTGCATATGTTCTCCCAGCAACAAACAACGGTGCTGAAAATGGAACTGTAAGCTTTGACACTTCATTAACAATTCCAGGAACGTATTATTACGTTTGTGCCAACCATCCAGCAATGGTAGGAACTATCATTGTTGGTAGTGTGACATATGGATCTGGAGCAGCATTCTCTGCACAATCGGTAACTACAGGTTCTGGATTCTCAATTAGAGTCAATAATATTGGTGCTACTGGAACTGGTTCAAATGCACAAGCACGTTTAGTTGTAGAAGGTGGTGAAGTTACTGAATTTAATATTACTTCGCCAGGATCTGGATATTTAATTGGAGATGTTCTCACTGTAGATTATACTGACTTAACATATACAGATCCTCAAACTGGACAACTTGTTACATCAGGTGCTCCAACAACTGCAGTAGAATATACAATCAAGAGATTAAATTCGGTATCATATGTCGATATTCTTGACTTAGGTGCTGGATATTCTGTAGATGATGTTCTTGATCTTCCTACTGATTTTTACGATCCCGCTGCACTTGGACTTACATTATTCCCAACAGAAGCGGCAGTAAATGCTTCTCAAGAGTTTTATGCAGGTGAATATGCATATATTGTAACTTCTGCAGGCACAACTGGAACAGTTCTGCCATCATTTGGTCAAGATGCAGTTTCTGGTATTAACACAATTAGCGGTGGTTCTGGTTATCCATCAAATGCAACTATTGAACGTGTTCAATGTGAAGCAACTACTGGAGAAGGAACTGGTCTTCTTGTAGATATTGTTACCAATGGTGCAGGTACTGTAACATCTATTTCACCAAATGGAAATCTTTCAGGTGATCTTTTCCAAGTTGGAGATGCATTTACTCTTGACAATGACTTTATTAACACTGGTATTGTTGGTGTCGCTATTACTTCAGGTGGTGACAACGGTGCATATGGAGACACTCAAACTTATGACTTATCCCAATCTTCGACAACAGGAACAGGTGCAAATGCTATAATTAGATTTACTTCTAATGCTGCAGGTGATATCACTAGCGTTTCAGTTGTTTCAAACGGTATTGGATATCAAGTAGGAGAAATCCTAGAGTTTGATGGTTCACTGTTTGGAGGTGGAGGTGGAGGTGGAGAAGAAATTGGAGAAATTGCTGGGGATCCAGTAACTGTTTATGTGATTGTTAACTCATTAACTAATGGTTCAGGTGCTAACTTTACAGTATCTTCTATTGCAAGTTCTGTTGTAAACGGATCGGCAACTATTGCCCACAATGGATATTTTCCTGCAGGATTTTCACTTACAGTTAATACTCTTGCAGAATACAATAATATTCAGTTTGATGCTGTAGATGGTGTAGTTACCGCTAAGAAACTTGTAGCATCTCCTGATGGCGTTGAAATTGCAACTACACTGCTGCTCAATAATAATACAATTTCAACTACACTTGGCAATTTAACCCTTAATGCAGAAGCAAATTCTCAAGTTGTAATTGGTGGTTCTGGAGCACTTGCACTTCCTGTTGGCAGTGATGCAAATCGTCCTGGTGGTCCTCTTCAAGGTTCTGTAAGATATAATACTGATAGAAATCAGTTTGAAGGTTATAATGGAAACTATTTTGTATCCCTTGGTGGAGTAAGAGATGTTGATGGCAATACTTATGTAATTGGTGAGCAATTCCCAGGTGCAGATGATAATAATATTTGGTTCTATAATGATGGTACGCAAACATTAAGAATCAGTCAAACTGAACTGAATCTTGACACTCTTAATACAATCAATTCTAACTCTTATGGAACTGCTGTAGAGTGGGTATCTGAAGCAGGTGTAACTCAATTTGTACAAGATGAGGAAGGGAACAATATTCAACAATATGTGTTCTCTGGGGATAATGTTTATAGTATTGATAATGACGGTACGTATGGAACTTCAGCACCTGACCACACCACAGGAACTGTGGCAAATGGAGATGTCAATCTTACATGGTTGGATTATAGATACGATGACCTTAATGTCAACGTCGATAACGTTAATGTAAATGTTAACGGTAAATTCACATTAAGCACAAATCAGTTAGAAATTTCTTCCACAGCAACTGATGAAATCATTAAAACTGATAGAGATGCTCTGACATTTGGATTTGAACCAGCATCTTCTGATTCTTATCAACTTCTTAAGTTAAGCAACAATGGTGCTCTGCAAATTAACAGAGGATTCTCTTCTACCGCAGATAATTATCTGACTGTTCTTGATGCAGGTCTTCAAAAACTGGAACTTGCAAACACTAAGATCTTTACCCAAACATCTACTTTAGATGCTGCTGCTGGTAACATTGTTTCGGCAACTATGTTCCCATGGGCAGAAGCATGGTCAGGTAAGTTTATGGTTGAGATTGAAGAGCAATTCCCAATTCCAGATGCATATCCAAGAAAGCAATACTCTGAAGTTTCTTACTTAGTAAAAGGTAATGGTCAGGATATTCTTTATACAGAAAATAATAAACTGTATACTGATGTAGTTCTTGCTGACGTTGAAGCGGATCTGTCAGGTTCAAATGTTCAAGTAAGAGTTACCGAACTTGGAAGTGCAACAGATACTTACATTCCTGTTGCAGCAGAAAGATCTGGAGATATTACTTCTTCAACATTCTTTACTAGAAATATTGCATCAGTTATTGATACCGATGCAGATAGAGTTGTAATTTATGCCAATGACAATGCCAATTTTGCTAATGGTGGATTTAGAGTTGGTACAGTAGAACATAACAATATTGTATTTGGTACACAAATTCCATTAACTGCTACTAGTAATTCTGATCATGCTTCTATGGCATTTGATTCTGCCACAAATAGAATCGTATGGGCATCAAATAGCGGTGATTATATTGTTGGAGACGTAGATCCTAACAATAGTAATATTACATTTGGATCTCTTGGTACATTTACCTCTGATAGCATTCTAATTTATAGTTTATCAGGTGGTAGAGATTCCAGAACATGTAAAATCTTGAGTGTTAATGGAAGAATGATTATTGTTTATCATACTACTTCTGGAGTATATGAAGTAAATGGAACCGTGACTGGTGGTTCTATTAATAGCGTATCTTGGTCAACACCATCTTTATTACTTGGTGGTACTGGATTGCAAGATGCATTTACTGATGGAACTTACTTATATGTAAACTTTACTTCGGGAGCAGTTAGAAAATACTCTATTGCTGGTTCAACATTAACCGAAGAAACCACTGCTAGTATTGGTTCTGGTACTAGTATTCAATGGGCAGTAGTTGGAACGACCAGAGTATTGAAGATGTATTACGATACTGCAACTTCTCAAATTCAAGTAAGATATTATGATCTGAATGATCTGTCAGAAGTTGGATTAGTAGTTTCTACGGGTATTGATTCTGAAATCTTTAGTGTAGCAGGCAATCCTACAAACGGTCAGTTTATGTTTACTGCTGCACTTGATTACTCTGGAACCAATGACAATGAGCAAAATATTAACGGTGTTATTATTGCAGATGGTGACAATCTTTCATATACATCAAGATCCAGAACTTATGGAGCACTAGATCAACCAGTTAATTATGATGGTAATCTACTCAATGCGGGTGATTTAGATGTCATCTTTGTTGGAACCAGAGTAGATGGTGAAGGTAATTTGCATGACATGTTTGTTACCTCCGCATCAACTACAAATAATATCAGTGCTAACGCAGATGAAACAGTAAGTTTTGCATCTGCCATTGAAAACAGAACTACATACAATATTAAGATCGTTTCCCATACAGTTAAGAGGTAGTAATGGCAAGAGTCCTAAAGTCCTTACAATCTGAAGGTGGTTTCTCAGTAAAAGAAGCCACCATCATTGATGCAAATAGAGATATTATTGATGCAAATTCAGTAAAAGTAACAAACGTACTGAACACCACTGCATTCAAAAAAGAGTATGTATCTTTTGCAACTTTAGATGATGTTAGTAGTTCTGCCATTCTACTTCCAGCACATTTACTAGAAAGAAATAAACTTTCATTTAATAGTGTGTTTGCTATTGCTACTTGGGAAGGATATCCGATTGGTCTTTATACAATCAATGCCAATCAATCTATTGTTTCAATTTCTTTATCAAATCACACATTAACCACTGGAGATACTATTACTGCTTCCTTTGATTCTACTGCTGCAGCATTAAATGGAAATTATCAAGTAGTTGTAGTAGATGATAATAATTTTACTTTTGATGTGGGTACTCCATTTGATGAATTAAATCCAACTTTAGGTACTGTAGAATTTACTAATTATGGTTCAAAATGGGAGTATGCTATTAAAATTGAAACAGCAGTATTAACAGATGATTTACCAGATCAAACTTTATCAATTGCAGCAGTTTCTAGTACTATTGTAAGAGACAATGTGCCTCCTGGGCATGAATGGTCATTGGTTCCTAGTGTAAACCAAACAACTAAAGATTTTTCATTCCAAGCGTCAGTAACAACGAATGGAACTTTACAAAGTATTGGAACAGGTATTCGTTGGGTTGGAAATGTTAGTGTAGTAGTAACTGAAAGAGATTAATAAATAAAATATAGATTTAAATTAATTATAACATGCCTGAAGAAGATCAAAGTCCACAAGGACATAATAATAAACCAGTGGCAACTGGTATCCATGACTATGAAGTAGAATATCGATATAGAAACATTAGTAGAGAAGATGCCCAAGCACTTCTCTATGATTTACCTGATACTGAGGGTGATTTGTATATCAAGGAACGTGCATATAATGAAGAACGCAGGACACTGACTTTTACTGTATATTTGGATGATGTTTCTCCAGTAAATGTCAGTGCATTTATGGATTTTATGGAATCTACATATCCAGATTGTAAACTTCAATATTCATACATGTATGATTACACTCAAGCATGTGATGAAGAAACAATAGGATATGTAAAAGAAAATCTTTCATTATCCCAATATGAAGGGAACAGAACTCTTCCACCTCAATAATAATTACTAAATAACACAGAAGGATTATAGAAGAACATGGCGTTAGAATTTAATGCTGACAAGGAGATTCTTAAGTCAAGCTCACTTAAGATTAAAAATGATAATAGTTTAAACTTGAGATTGGGTGGGGGTGCAGATGAAAAATCTGCAATGTTTGCCCAATTAAGTCAAGACGTAGATAAACTGGTCCGTGTTGGTATTAATACTGTAAATCCACAGTATGAACTTGATATTGAAGGTCAGATTAGAACGACAACTTCTATCATTTCTGATACTGCACGTATCAATAACCTGGACATTGATACCATTGTTAATCCTCAGTTAAATCTGAAGGCACCAAATCTTCAATCCTTTGTTGATCCAGAAACTGGTAGTACTTTCTTCCCAACGGCAGAAACTCCAGCATTTGACGACGACTCGAATAAAGTTGCAACCACAAACTTTGTTTATAACATTGCAACTAACGACGTTGGTGGTCGTATCTATGTTTCTGAGCAGATTGGTAACGACGACTTTGATGGTCGTTCTGCTACGAAACCAGTAAGAACAATTAAGAAAGCAGCACAGATTGCAGGTACTACTCCAGATAAGGAGACCCTGATTGTTGCAGGTGGAGATTACTTAGAAGATAACCCAATCTCCATTCCTGATAAGTGTTCGGTTGTGGGCGATAACATTCGTCTCTGCATCATTCGCCCGCAGAATCCGAACAAGCACATGTTCAAGAATCAGAATGAAAACTACATGATCGGTGTCACATTCCGTGACAAGATCGAAGTAGTTGATGGATTTGAAAAACCTGTAGGTACTTGGGACTATGCTTACGTCTTTGACGATAAGCAAAGAATGTATTATGATAAAACTCTTGGTGGTCAATTTGGTAGAGAATTCCCAATTGGTTACCAAATTTTTGGTGAAGGTATTTTCCAGGTTCAGTTTGACCGTGCTAGCACAAACGACCCTGTATTTGAAGTAGGTGATGAGATCGTTGGTGTTGCAACTGGTGGTAGAGCAATTATCAGAGAAGTAAGTTTCGGTCTTCCTGATAGTTTAAATGTTGCTGATCAAACTAGTGTTGATAAAGGATTTATTACTGTTGATACAGTAAGAGGTGCATTAGAGCAAGGTGATACATTTAGATATACTCCAGTTCCTGCTGTAGGTGCAATTAGATGGACCCCAGAAACTGCATATACATTAGGTCAACAAGTATTTACTGACAATGTACTTTATGATGTTTCCGTTGCTGGTACTTCTGGATCTAGCGAACCATCTCACCAATCTGGTGCTGCTCTCAATGGAACTGTAGAATTATCATTTAATACTAGCATACCTCAATATCAGTTTGTTGCAACTAATATCAAATCATTAAGACCTGAAGGAGAAGTTACTGAGCACGTAACTGATCATCCTAATTATCTTATTGAGAACTGCTATTATGATAGTGCCTATCCAGATTGGTTATTCTTTAGAACACAAAATTATCATACATTTGAAGAAGGTCAATGGGTAGAGTTTACAGATCTTCCATCTTCTGGTGCTGGTGGTGACCTTAACAGATTTAACGGTCGTCAATACGTTACTAAGCGTGTAGAGGAAGTTGATGGATTTAGTAAAGTATTTGCTGTATTTAAAGATACTCCATCACAATTAGGATCCCAAGCAGTACCATTTTCACTGACAGTTTATGGTGCTGTTGTAACATCTTCTGACAACTACGTTAAGTTCAGTTTGCTGAACTCACCATTTAAGTTTGACGAATCTGAAAGAGTTGGTCATAGATTCTTAGATGGCGCAGATTTAATCAGAAGAAATAAAGAATTTATTGCAGATGAAGCAGTAATTAGAACTAAAGCAAAATATTCATCTTTAATTATTCCAAATGAAGATCAGTGCAAAACAGATGTTAAGCATTTACTGAACGCTGTACAGTATGACCTTTCCCATGGTGGTAACGCTGCAACATTAGAAGCAGCTAATTACTATAAAGAAGGCAATGCACTTCTGCATATTTCTGGTCAATTAACAGAAACTAGATATGCATTTGAACAGGCAAGAGAACTTGCTGTTCTTGCAATTAGAAATAGAATTCAAAGATTTAACGGTGCAAATCTTACTGCAATTTCAGCATCTTTAGGTGGAACGGTTAATGCAGTACAATGGGTAAACACTCAATTTATTGCTGTAGGTAATTCAGGTCTTCTGGCAACTTCACCAGATGGTCAAACTTGGACTATTCAAACTAATCCAATTAGTGGTGCAGATTATAATGATATTATTTGGAATGGCAATACTACTGTAGTTATTGGTGGAGCAGGTGGACAAGGTGTAGTAATTACCTCCACAACTGGTGCTAACTGGGCAATTGCTGAAAATGCTCTTGGTAGTGCAACTATTCAAACCATTGCTTGGGATGATAATGAGCAATGGGTTGGTTTCGGTGGAACTCAATGGTTCTCATCAGATAACGGTCAGGAATGGACAGCAAGAGGTTCATTTGTACCTGTTAATGGTTCTGGAACACATACAGTAGTTGACGTTATTTGGGATTATAAGAATACTCAATTTGTTGCAGTAGGTAGCGGTGGTAGTGCATATACTTCATCTGATGGAGTAGTTTGGACTGAAAGAACTACCACAGCAACTACATTCTCAGGAATTACTGCAAACGAAGATATTCTTATTGCTGCATCTGGAGATCTGATTTATACATCAACAGACGGTCAAACTTGGACACTCGGTATTGCTGCTGAGTTTGTAGGTGATCGTTATGCTGATGCTAGAGATCTTATTTTAGCAAACAAGCAAATGATTGCTGAAATTGCTGTCAATAAGATGTTGGCAAACAATCCTGGATTCAGCATTCCAACTGGAAATCAGGCATGTAAAGATGATGTCATGGACTTCCTTGAAGCAATGACATTAAACTTACAATATGGTGGAAATGATAGAGTATATGATGCTGCTAACCTTTATGTTACAGGAGCACATGTCTCTGGCGAAGAAGACGAATCAGTAGAAGTATTTGGATATGTAGAAACTCTTGCCATTCAGGCAATGAGGAATGAACCATTTAATACCTCTGACGTTCAAAACTATGCTTCAGGTCTTCTTCAGTCATTTGATAATAATGTTACTATTGACAGCAATAGTCCCTATTGCACTAACGTAGCAAATGCTATTACTACTTATATGCAGATCCTGTATGGTGCAATTGGCACTACTGGATCTCCTGGTAATCTTACAGCAGTTACAAGAACACCTGCTGGAAAGAATAATAATGAACTTTATCACGATGGTTATCAGTTCTGGTTAAGCACTGATGATGGAATCTTAAATTCCTATGATGGACGTAGATGGTTTGAAGTTGCAAATACCGCTGGTATTAACTTCACGGTACTTGGATCTAGTTATGATGCTTTCGTTTCATTTGCTACTGCAACATCTAAGTTCTACTATTCCACAACATTAGTTAACGCAGGTACTTCAACTGAAACTACTTTCAGAGATACTACAATCTCTAACACATATGAAGCAAATAGAGATTATGTATGTGCAAATGTAACATCTGCAATTTATACATATTTTGATATTATTGATACCGTAATTTCTGGAGGAACTGCTCCCGATAGAATTCTTCCAGAAAAATCATTTGAAGATAATGGAACTAAGTTTGTCACTTTTGCAAGAAACTTCTTAGATCTTCCTATTATTGAAGCATCCCCATACATCTTCAACTCTTCAGTAATCTCGTTCCTTGGTGGATCTGGATGTGAGATTGACGGTGCTAAGGTTGCTGATCCTAACGTTATCAGACCTGGACTGCCACCACAAGGTAAGTCGATGGTTGCTGCTGCGTTTACAATCATCTCTTTCGGTGGTGTAGGTTATCGAGTCATCAATGATGGTTACACCCAGTTGGTTTCGGTCTTCTGTATCTTTACTTATGATGGTTGTGTTGTTGAAAGTGGTGGATATGCATCCCTGACCAACTCAGCATCTAACTTTGGTATTTTCTCACTGAGAGCAACTGGATTCAGAGAAAACGCATATTCTTTTGATATTGGTAAAGTCGATGATGTCACTTTTGACTTAATTGGTGTACCAACGTTTGATATTAGTCAATTAAATTCAGAACCAAGAGAGCACTATATTATTAAAGTTGATGGCATCAAACCCGTTCTGAGATCAGGCAATAATAATCCAGAATACTTTATTGATGCTGTTATTCAAGCAACCAATACAGATGCATTAGTACAAGCAGATGCTCAAATGTATCTGATTGGTAATGAAAATAGATATACAGATGCTGCTGTTCTTATTGAAAATAACAAGAAGTACATTGCAGAAGAAGCATTCTATACTGTTCTGTATAGCAACGTATATTCATTCCAAGCAAATTATGCTAAGTGTATTAGAGATACTGAACTGATTGTTCAGGCGATTGCAGATGACATCAGAGATGATGGTAACGCATTTACTTGGGATGCAGGTAAGTCATATATTGAAAACAATACAGTTGCACATATTACTGGATATGCTGCAGGAACAAAGGCAGTATTTGATGAAGCAGTATCTCTGTGTAAGAAAGCAATTAACAATCAACTCAGAGAAATTGGAACTACCCTGACTGGAGCAGAAACAACTGCTGGATATTATGTTGCACAGTATACAACTGTTGCACCATATATTGATCTTGCAGTAATTCATGATGTATCATCACCTGCAGGTGCAGTAGGAACTGCTTCTGATCTGTATAGCACTTCTGATTGTGCTAACGTTCAGGCAGCAATCGATACCCTGAATACCCTGATTGATGAAATTCTTGATAACCCAACAGTTACAACACCACTTCCATCTGGTGCAGTAAGAGATAATGGTCAATTCTTACTTGATAACTCAACTCGTTACAAGTTACTTAATCACCCGATCAATCTTCATAGACCATCTATTTGTAACTCATCCTCACACACCTGGGAATTCTCAGGTTCTGGTGTTGACTACAATGCTCTTCCACAGAATGGTGGTAAGAGAGGATCGGAAGATACTGCAGATTACGAACAGGTATCACAACAGAATGGTCGTGTTTATGCATCAGGTACTGATGAACTTGGTAACTTCAAGGTTGGTTACTTCGCTAACATTGAGAACAGAACTGGTAACATCACCTTCGGTGGTACTGTTGAAATCGAAGAAGTTGCGTTCCTGAAGATTAAGGGTGGTGATATTGAAATTGTTGGTTTCTCTGGAGATGAGAAACTTGGTGATATTACTCTCGGTTCTACAGAACTGAATAGCGATAGAATTCTGGCAACTCAGGCATCTATCAGAGAATACATTACCAATAACTATGGTAACTACAAGAACAAACCATATGGTACAACTCCATCCCCAGGTAATCTTGTACAGTTAGATTCTACTGGTCGTATTAATATTGACCAGATTCCAGCACTGAGACCATTTAACGTCTTTACTGTTGCAGACCTTCAGGCACGTCTTGATCTTGAAGGAGCACTTGCAGGTGACATTGTAATTCAATTGGCACCAAACAATATCTCCTACATTCTGAACAATGATACCTATGCTCAAATTCTTGAGTTTACCCCAGATGCATCATATACCTTTAGTGTAAATGATGTTGTAAGTGGTTCACCAAGTACCGCACAAGGTACTGTTATTGAGTATACTCACGGTGAACTTTCTCCAAATGTAAGTATTATTAGTGGTGGTAATTCTTATACAACAGCACCTACAATTACAGTTGGTATTGAGTATGCAAATAACACAGTATATACTGCAGGTCAGCAAATTGCAAACGGCGGCAACCTGTATACAGTAGCAACTAATGGAACTTCTGCGACTTCTGGAAGTGGACCTTCACATACATCTGGAACCCAAACTGATGGAACTGTAGATTTTGAATACGTCGGAACGCAAGCAACTGTTACTGCACAAATTGACAATAACCGTGTTTCGGTTATCAACGTTACTAACAGAGGTTCTGGATATACTTCAGTACCAGTTCTTAATATTGATAACACTGGAACTGGTGGAACTGGTGCAAGTGCTACAGTTTCAATTAGAAGTAGATTACATGTTACTTTAATTGGTAATGTTAAATTTGCAGTTGCAGATGATATTCAAGATTTTAGTGGTACACCTCAAACTGTAGCAGTTACTAACGTAGTTAATACTTCTGGTCAACTTGAATCAAACTGGGTTCAGTTAACATCAACTAACATTGACGCTGGTTCTATTACCACTGGTATTATCAATCCAGCAAGATTAGCAAACATCACTTCTAATTACCCAGCAAGTTCTAACACTTATCTGAGAGGTGATTCTAAGTTCGTTCCTGTTGTTTCTTCTATCAGAAAGAATGCTGCAGAGACACCACTTGTTATCAGTTCTTCAAATCAAAGAAGTACATATATTGGATCTGTTGAAATTATTGACGGTGGTGAAAATTATGGTATTTCTACTTTGGGTGGAGGAACAGGAACTTTACAATCTCAGCAAGTAGTTGGTGGAGCAGGAGAAGGATTCCTTGCTGACTTCACAGTTAGTGATGGTGCCGTCAAGAGTATCGCAGTCACCAACGGTGGTACTGGTTATCGCCTTGTTGTTGACGAAAACGTTACTCCAGTTGTATTTGCTGAAGAACCACCAACAGTCATCTTCAAAGATGGCAACGGAAATGTTCTGGTTAATGTTGTTGCAAAAGCAATTACAACCAATGGTTCAGTTACCGAGATTAGAATTCTTGATGGTGGTAGTGGATTTACTTCCGCACCTAACATTGAATTCACTGGTGTTGGTAACAGTGCTGCCGCTACCGCAACTATTGCAGATGGTGTAATTTCAAGAGTTGCTGTTGTAGAAGGTGGTCTGAATTATAACGCTGACTTCTCAATTACAACATTACCTGCAGCAATCACGAATCCAAATGGAGACGATGATGCAGATCTGGAAGCAAAAGTTGCAGATACATCTAAGATCTTTAATGATATTACAATTGACATCAAACGTGGTGATAACTTAACCATTGCTGGTGATGACTTTAGTAATTTGGGTGTTTGGAGATTCTACAAAGAGCAGTGGAACTTTGGTCCAGATGGTGCAATTACTCTGAAAGAAGGTGCAGGATCTGGTCTGGATGCTGACCAACTCGATGGAGAAGATAAAGAGTTCTATACAGACGCATCTAATATTGATGCGGGTACTCTTGGTCCTGACTACCTTTCTGGCGAATATATCATTGATATTACGGGTCAAGCAGGTACTGCACTGAATCTTACAATCTCTGACGTTAGACAGCAAACTCTTGCACCATCTAACGCACCTCTTGGTACATCTGCTGCATGGAAAAAGAACACCGATGATGGTCTTTTAGACGGCGGAACTGATCATACCAAGTATACAACCAGAAGAGGTATCGGTACTGGAACAACATTTGATGGTTATGCAATCACTCAGTTTGCATTTACTGATAACAATAACCAGTGGATTCGCGGTCATGGTGGAAACTTTGTTGGTTCCATTGCAATTACAAAATCAGGTAATGGTTATACTCCTGGCGAATACAAGGCAGTAGAACTTGGTGGTGGTGAGGGTCATGGTCTTAAAGCAAATATTACCGTTGGAACTAATGGCAAGATCACTTCAGTAATTATTGTTGATACTGGTTATGGATATAACCTTACTGGTAATGCACCTCCAACATTCACTTGCGTACTTCCAACCAATATATTTGGTGTAGATAATGGTCGTCAATATGATTCTGGTTGGGTAAGATGGGCATCTGGTCAATCTTATAATATTGGTCAAAAAGTATATGTTCCAGAAACGATTGGTTTTGGAAGATTGTATGATGTAGTTACTGCAGGTACTTCAGGAACTCAAGAACCATCACACACTAGCGGAACAGCACAAGCAACAAGTGGAACTGCTGTATATGACTACGCAGGTTCTCTTGGAGCAGAATTAACTGCAACTCTTGCTACAGTTAGTGCTAACCAGTGGAGTTCTTGGTATAAGTTATGGTCTAGTGGAAATGATGGTGCAGGATCTGATTTAGATGCAGGATTTTTAAGAGGTAAATCAGATACCTTCTTAAGATCAGGAACAAACATGAATTATGGTTACTTAAGCAATAGAAGATTGCCTGGTAACTTGTCACCAAAGAGCATTACTGATTCAGTTAGTATTACTAGATTTAATCCTAATGTTCAGATTAATAATGGTTCCATTTATGAATTTATTATTGATAACCTTCTTCTTACTGCAGATGACCTTCAAATGCTTGACACTGGAAGTTCCAGTGCAAATGCATTAGGTCAAACATTCTTCACTTTGAATCTGTACACTGATACTAATGTTAACCAGGGTACTATTAACATTCTTGATGTAGTTCCAGAGTATGAAGCAAATTACGTATGGGAAGTTGGTTATAGTGCAGTAACTGCAGTCGATTTTGATCCAGAAACTTTATACACTCAGGGTCAATTAGTTTATAGCATCATTGCTGGAACATTAGGAGAAGATGTATATCTCTATGAAGTAACTACTGCAGGTGAATCTGGAACAGTTTCACTTTCACATACAAGTGGAACCGTTACAAATGGTACTGCTGCCTTTAGATTTGTTTCTACTGGTATTCCACCAAGTAGAGAAGTTCAATACAATAACAACATCTATAATACTGATGAGTTCATCAGAACTCCAAAAGTATATGATAATAATTTAGTTCTGGGTATTGGTACTTTAGTAATTGCTAATCAGAACCTGTATGAGGTAACTACTGCTGGTACAACTTCATCATCTGGTAATGGACCATCTCATAATACTGGAACTGCAACTGATGGTAGTGTTGGATTTACATATGTAAGTCCACGTCCAAACATTATTCCAATTCATGGTCCAGCTGATGGATCTCAAAATGGAGTAACATGGTTGAGATCCTCTCAGTTATCTCACACTAGAGTAACTGCAGAACTCATCTCAGGTATCTTAAACAATACTGTTGTTAAGTTTGGTACTGCAGTAGAACCTGCAACATACTTCCCAATTGCTGACTTTGGAATTACATCATCTAATGCATATTCAATTAATAAGCATAAGTTACATACCGATGGTACTGGCAATCCAGTAATTACTCTTGGTAACGAAAGTGAAGCAAGATCTGGTCAGATTAGATTCAATTCAAGTGGTAACGCATTCACACTTCCAAGTGGTGATCCAAACCCAGATGGTTATGATGTAAGGATTATTGCTACTGGCGGTACTTCTACTGTTGGTACTGGTACTATCAACTTCCAGGCAAATGCTGCTCAAGTCAATGGTAATAACATTTGGCACGCAGGTAACATTACCTTTGGTGTTGGTATTGATTCAGTCAACCAAGTATATGATACAGGAGCAAATAGTAAGGGTGTAATCAGAGATTCAAATGGCAACATTGGATTTAACTATGCTTATGGTGATCTGATTGGTTCTGCTTCTGAGAACTTACCACTGTCTGGTGGTACTTTGACTGGTCAGTTGAAGCAGCAAGTTACTGATTCAACTGCATGGTCAGCAAGTGTTACTGGTCAATATTCATACGAACCATATCCACAAGAACTTGCAGTATATAATACTGAAGCAGGAAACTCCTCAACGTTTGCTGGTCTGTGGTTACAAGCAGGTAGAGCATCTGATGGTGCAAGAATCTCCTCTGCACGAATTGCTGCAGTTAAGGCAGGTGATTATCAAACTGACTTAGTATTTGGTGTACGTGATACTACTTTCTATGAGAGAGTTAGAATCCGTTACAATGGTAACGTAGGTATCGGAGTCACTGCTGCAAACATCACATCAAAACTTACGGTTAATGCTTCTGGTGGTGCAGGTTGGAATCAAGCAGCATCTGGTGCAGGCGTTCTCTTTAAGAACTTTGATGTTGATAGTGGTTATCCATCATTCTTAACTCTCGATAATGCGTTTGACAGAGACATTGGTATGGCGTTTGCACGTCAAGGAACCACTAGATGGGTTCTCTTTAATGACGGTGCATCTTCACCAAATGATATCTTTAGAATTACTAATAGTAATGGTGATTATGTATTCAGCATGTATCAAAGATCTGATGCTGCTGATGTAACAACATCAAGAGTTGGTATGTACACTGGAACAAACGTTCCTACGCACACACTGACTGTTAACGGTACTTTCTCTGCTAAGAGTAAGTCCTTCCTTATCGATCACCCAACTAAGGAAAATTACAAACTTCAGCATGGTTCACTTGAGGGTCCAGAACATGGTGTATACGTCAGAGGACGTGTCACAGATGGTGTAATTACATTACCAGATTACTGGTTACAACTTGTTGATGAAGACACCATTACAGTTCAACTGACTGCAATTGGTGACTCTGGCAATCGCTGGGTAATTGATGTCGCTGACAATAAAGTCACGACTGGTGGCGGGGCGGCGTTCTACTTTGTACAAGCAGAGCGTAAGGATGTTCCTAAGATGGAAGTAGAAATGGAAATTAAGGAGGTTCAGGAATGAGTACTGTATATGGGACGAGAGTCCCTTTAAATGATTTGAAAATTTTATTGGATGCAAATAATGATAACAGTTTTCCTGGATCTGGATCTAAAATTTATGATTTAAGTGGTAATGAAAATCATTATGATATTGTAGGAACTGTCCCAAGAATTACACAACCAAACCACAATTATTGGGACTTTGGTGGTAACGACAATGGAGATGCTACACCAAGATCATATAATGCTCCTTTGGGATTTAATTCACCAACAAATATGGACTCAATGGGTCTTACCAGAACTGGAAGTTTTTCAATTTCTTTTTGGTTTACTCATGATGGTTCTGGTGGGCAAATTAGTTTAGTTGCTAATGCTGGTAGTGCAGATGGATTTAGATTTGGACCTTCCAGTGGAGGTTACTATTGGTTGATGGGTCTCGCTTATCGGGAAGGAATTGCATTTACTAGTGCTGGAACTGGTGATGGAAACTGGCACTTGGCAACTGGAGTGTTTGATCGCGGTAACGAATATGGTAATGGTCCAACATTATATCTTTATCATGATGGTGAATTATTAGGAGATGTTGGTGCATTTGGAGCACAAACCACTATGCAAGGAAGTCCTCCAAACATTGGTAGAAACCCATGCTGTCTTCGTTTTGATGGCAAACTTAATTCTTTCTTTTGGCATGACAAAGCATTAAATGCTAGGGAGTGTAAGCAATTATATGATGCGTACTCTGCTCGCTTCATCTAAATATAAAAGGTAAACTAGAACTATGACTGCATATCACGGGACCAAGATGGTCTTAGACAATTTAGTATTATGTTTAGATGCAACCAATCCTAGGAGTTATCCTGGTACTGGTGATATTTGGTATGATCTGTCTGGAAATGATAATCATGCAACTAGGACTGATGCTGGTTCATATTCAACTTGGAATTCTGCAGGATATTTTGAACATAGACCACAAAATACATATGGCGGTACTGATCCTAATGCAACAGCAACTAATGGTGCTCACTGGACTATCAATCACTCTTCAGAATTAGCACCAGGGAACAATGGTTGGACTGTAAATGGATGGTTGAAAGTTATTGGAACTCAATCTGGTAATGGTGTTGGTTGGTTTCACAAACAGGGAAGTGGTGACGAAAGAGGTATTCATTTAGAACCAATTTCTGATTATTTTCGTGCTAATGGTACAAATGGTTGGTCCCAAATGACTCCTAATATTACTGCATATTATAGCATCTGGACAAACTATTGTTTTGTATTTACTCAAACTTCGGGCACCTATGGTGCTAATAGTGGAAATCTAAAATTTTATATCAATGGACAATTGACAGCAGAAGATACAGATTTTATTCCCAGAGTTGATGGGGGTGCAGTAATTCGTCTTATGAGAAGAAATGGACACTTCCAGCATTATTTAAATGGTGATGTTGCAAATTACTATTACTACACTAAGGCATTATCCCAAAACGAAGTAAAGGCAAATTATAATGCCCTTGCTCCTCGTTTCAGCGCATTATAAATACTTTTTAGGAAAAGGTCTCCAAATCTAATGGCAAATACTGACAAGGATATTTTAATAACTCCCAATGTGGGAGACACGGAAGAACCAAAAATTGAGTTTAAAGGATTTGATAATAATCCAATTACTCTGAAAGTTTTGGATGACAATGCTATATCTTTTAATGCTGCATTAGGTCAGCTGTTTACATTAGATACTAACACTACTAGTGGTGATTCCTTTGCTGCCAATGACATTTCTGGTATTCCAGTTATGTCTGCTGGATTAGATGGCATTGCAAAGTTAGGACCATATGGTGGTAAAACTGCGGTTGGTGGATCTAGCGCAATCTCTAGATTACATATTCATGCAGATAGTGCAAATCCAGCATCCCCAGTATTAACCTTTCCTGATAATACAAACCCAAGATATTCTACTGGATTTTCATCTTCAAACGTTTCAGGTGTTGGTCAAAGATTAGACGTATATGCTGGCGATTCGGGAAACAATACAACTAATCTAGGATCTGATGCGGTTGTTATGTCAGTTCGTGCTGACAAGCGTGTCGGCATTAAAACAACAGCACCAAACTCACCTTTAGATATTGTAACTCTTGATAATGGGTCAAATGCAAACCAACCAGAACTAGGTCCAGAATTAAGATCCAGCAATGGCGAGTATCGCTGGAGATTTACAACTCAAACTGATGCTAACTATTGGTATTTTAGATGGAGAGTACCTTCCAATCAATCTGGTGGTACTAACGAAGCACTTTGGATGCGTTCAAGATCTGATAAGATTGGACCAGAGCAGTGGAGATTTAGAGCATACGGCAGAAACTATGATAGTTCTACAGAACAATTAAGAGATATCTTCTATCTTGATAGTTACAGAGCTGCTATTAATCTTACTGGTAGTTTTGATGGTTATGCAAAACTCGATGTAAATGGTGCTACAAGATTACGTAGCAATGTTGGCATTATGTACTGGGGTCCATCGACTTCAGATATGCTTCGTGGGTATTGGCAAATGGACTACCGAAATTCGGGTTGGTCCTTGACATATTGGTTAGGTTATTACAATAACCGTCAAATGCATTCATGGCGTACTCAATATTTACATAGAACAGTTGGATACTACAGAAACTGGAGTAGATACTTTGAGGCAACCTCAGGTTCTACTCAAGGTGGTAGACCAATTTACTATACAAACATTGCTTCTGTTACAACAGGTGAAGGTGTAAACACTGGTGACTCTAAGATTGTTGCTGCAGATGTATTAAAGCAGTATGGTCCTATTGGAGCAAACTATGATGATGACGGATATAGAATTCTTAAGATTGAGATTTTAAACTACAATAGAACTGCAACGGAAGTTCTTGATGAAAATGGTGTTGGAACTGGAGTATTTACTTTTAATAACGTAGATCAAAACTGCTGGGTTTATGTTGAACCAACCACTGCAAACTCCATGACTGGAGCAGCAGAAGGTCATAAGTTCATGTATAACCAAGGACTAACTCTGGTAAACACTGGTCTTGGTACAGCAGCAGGTGGAACCAATGGTGGAGAAGGTGATACTGATTGGGCAAACTCTGGTACATTTAATAGAAACATTAACTGCTATAGACCAGATTCTTCAGATACAAATCCATATCCAGAAAGATTCCTTTTAAGAGTAAGAAACCCAGGTTGGGATGAACTTGCTACAACTCAAACTCCAACTGCTGCAGGAACTTATAACTTTGCAGAGCAAGCAGGTGGAACTGTAAATACTACCTTTACATTCAATTGCCCAGCAAATGCAAGAGTAAAAGGACGTTGGAATCGCCTTGGACTTTTTAACACTGGCACTGGTGCAAACGTTGCTCTTGATGTTGGTTGGAACGATAGATTTACTTGTTACTATCTCCCACCACAAGGAACTGCACTGCCTTATTCGACAACCGTTCCCGCTAATGGTGCAGGTACAGGTGAGCGTGGTAAAGCACTCTATGTAGACACCACAAGAAGTTCTACATACAATATTACCAACACTGGTCAAATTGGTGTATATTCTGACTTCTCTATGAGTTGGCAGAACTATGGCGCTATCATGTATGGTGCTAATGGTAACCAACAAGACATGTTCCTTGATAGTTGGTATCCAAACCTGACATATGCATATTCACGTCATGGTTATCTTGATAAGAGAAACTATGCGAATGCATATATTGGATATTCTGAGGGTATTAGATCACTTTCATATAACATCTACGGTGGTAGATGGGTGAATATGTATGGTTTCAAAAATTATAATAGAAACTATTCTAATGGTCGTGTTGATAACATGTATGTTATGAATAGTGATCAATATAATGGATTGAACTCTGCTTCTCAGGGTGCTGGTTATGTTGGGCAGATGATCGGTTGGTATAACTATCAAGATACTAGATATAGTTCTAGAACTAACTGGAAGTGCGGTATTTACACTTATAATAGAGTTGGTGTTGACGCTGAAGAGAGAGTAAGAGGAACTACAGTTAATGCTTCCTACGGTGCGTATATTTACACCAGAATGGATGGTGGTAACTGCTACAACATGCGTGGCATGTACATCAACTTCGATATTAGAGGACTAACATTCTCAGTTGGCACCACAGATAGTGCAGGAAATAATCCAACTAACTTGTCGTATCGTTATGGTCTGTATGTAAGAAATGAAGATCAGAACTACTTCTCTGGTCGTGTTGGTATCGGCACAAACCCAGCGTCTGGTATTAACTTGGATGTCACGGGTGAGATGCGTGTTCCAACAATCACCACTAACACTATTAGATTCCGTCAGACAGGTTATGGTACAAACTCTGACCCATACGGTTTCAGATTTGTAACTCCATCTGGTAACGTCTCTAGATTAGAACTTCACCTTAATGATGATAGCAATGAAGAATTTGCTATCTATGGTTACTCTTGTTCTGGATACAGTTGCGGTGAGTGGTCAGGTAACCTTTATCACTACTTCAGATCAAATGGTGATGCATATCATGCAGGCACTCTGACTAAGGGATCTGGTACGTTCCGCATCCCACACCCACTGCCAGAACTGAATGAAACCAAAGATCTGGTTCACTCATTCGTTGAGGGTCCACGTCCTGATCTGATTTATAGAGATAAGGTTGCACTTGTTAATGGAACTGCTACTGTCAATATTGACGTTGCAGTTGGAATGACTCCAGGTACATGGGAACTTCTTTGTAGAGATCCTCAAGTATTTGTTGTCAATAACCAAGGATGGACACCAGTTCGTGCTACAGTCACTGCAGCAGGTATTGTTACTATCGAAGCACAAGATCCTGCATGTACTGACACCATCGATTGGATGGTTGTTGCCGAACGTCAGGATGCTAAGATTAGAGAAGCAAACTGGACTGATGATGAAGGTAGAACTATCCTTGAACCAGATAGACATCGCCGCCCTGGAGATGATTATCCAACATATGAAGCGTTCCTTGCTGAAGAACCCGAGAACAAGTCCAACATGTTTGATGGTCAAGCACAACCACCAGAGGACATTGATGACCCAGATGATTGATGTATAAATAGAAGTGTCATGACCAATATACAATTTTATAGGAGGATCCAATGACAATTGACGAAATGATTAAGCGTTTTGAAAAGAACCTGAAAGATCTCGTAGACGAAATCCGTGATATGGACGGAGCAATCGCTCAAAAGAAAGAAGAGTTCTTTAGATTGCAAGGTGCCATTGAAGGACTTCGTATGGCGAAACAAGACGGAGACGGTGGACAAGAACTCAATTCTGGTCAAGAAGAATTGATTCAAGGACACGTTAACGGTTGATAAATTAGTCCTCTGCTAAATATAGTAGAGGACTTTTTAATGCGTATAAATGGCGCAACCCACAACTAGAGAAGAATTAAAGCAATATTGCTTACGCCGATTAGGTAAACCAGTTCTGGAAATCAACGTAGATGATGACCAGATTGATGATTTAATCGATGATGCAATTCAGTTATTCCAAGAGCGCCACTTTGATGGTGTAGAAAGGATGTTCTTGAAGCATCAGTTTACTGCTGATGATGTTACTCGATTTACTTCAAGTAACACTACAACAACAATCAATACTACTGATTGGATTGAAAGAGATAACTATATCGATATTCCACCACAAGTGTTGGGTGTCAATAAAGTATTTGGAGTGAAAGGAAGCAATATTAGAAGTAACTTATTTGGATTAGAATATCAACTGTTCCTTAATGATCTTTATCAATTTGGTTCAGTTGATATTCTTAGTTATTATATGACTAAATCATATCTTGAGACACTAGATATGGTTTTAAATAATGGATCATTTATTCCTTACAGATTTAATCGTCGTCAAGATCGTCTGTATATGGATATTGATGTTAAGCAAATTGATGAAGGAGAGTTTGTAATTATTGATTGCTATCGTCTGTTGGATCCATCATCTTACTCGCAAGTTTACAACGATCCCTTTTTAAAGTTGTATACTACTGCACTAATCAAAAGGCAGTGGGGACAGAATCTCATCAAATTCCAAGGAGCACAACTTCCTGGTGGAATTACTATGAATGGCAGACAATTATATGATGATGCAGTTGGAGAACTTGCAAAAATTGAAGAGGAGATGACATCTAAGTATGAACTTCCACCTCTAGATATGATCGGATAAGATGGCAAAGAATACTTATTTTACTCACGGTACAAGAAATGAACAACTCTTACAGCATTCGCTGGTAGAGGAATTCATCAAAATGTTTGGGTTAGATATTTTATACATTCCAAGAAAATTAATTCGTAAAGATACAATCTTAAACGAAGAGATTATATCTGAATTTGATGATTCATTTTTAACTTATGCATACTTTGAAAACTATGAGGGATTTCAAGGTAATGGGGATATCTTAACTAAATTTGGAATCCGATCAACAGATGAAGTTACTTTGACATTATCTCGTCAAATGTTTCAAGATTTCATCGCTGTTCAAATGGTTGGTGTTGAAGGTATTGAAGTTGGATATAGACCACAAGAAGGAGATTTAATTTACTTCCCATTATCTGATAATTTATTTGAAATTAAATTTGTAGAGCATGAAGTTCCATTCTATCAGTTTGGAACATTGTATACATATCAGATCAAATGTGAACTTTATGAATATCAAAATGAAACTGCTGGTGGTAATATTTTTGAAACTCAAGAAGATGAAGGATATATTATTAAATATTTTTATGATGAAGCAACTCTATCTGGCGAACCACGTTTAGGTGAAATGGTCATAGGATCAAATAGTGGTTCTCAAGCAATGATTAATGATTGGAATCCATCTGAATTTTATGTTGAACTTAGAGCACCTAATGGAGAATTTGTTGTTGGAGAAACTCTCACAGGAGAGGAATCTGGATTCTCTATAAATATTTCTAGCTTTGATGATATTCATATCAAGGATCCTTATTCTCAAAACTTTGAGTTTGAAACCCTTGGAGATGAAATTTTAGATTTTACAGAGCGTAACCCATTTGGAGAATTTGGAAATAGGAACTAGTTATGTTAGGAACTTATCACTATAATCAGATTATTAGAAAGAGTGTCGTTGGATTTGGTACTCTGTTTAATAATATAGAAATTCGTAAATTTAACGAAGACGGAACAGTATACCAAAGAATGAAAGTTCCTTTGGCATATGGTCCACGTCAGAAATTTCTCGCTCGTTTAACTGAGCAACCAGATCTTGGTAGACCCAATGCTATCACACTTCCTAGGATTTCATTCCAAATGACAGGTGTTAGTTATGATCCAGGAAGAAAGCAAAGTCCAGTTCAGTTTTGTTTAACTTCTGACGAAGAAGGAACTAAGAAAACATATGTTCCAGTTCCATATAATATTGATTTTGAATTAAACGTTCTTGCAAAGACGCAAGATGATGCTCTGCAAATTACAGAACAAATTCTTCCATATTTTCAACCATCTTTTAATCTCTCAGTTGAGTTAGTAAAGGAAGCAAATATTGTTAGAGATGTTCCTATTGTATTAAAAGATATCGTATTTGATGATAACTATGAAGGAGATTTTGACACTAGAAGATCTCTAATCTATACTCTTACATTCACTATGAAAACTTATATCTATGGTCCTACCACAGATACAGGTTTGATTAAGAAAGCAATTGCAAAGCAGTATACCACAACTGATCTTAATACTCCAGGTCGTTACAGACAATATGAAGTAACACCTAAGGCACTAGAAGATAAGAATAATGATGGTGTAGTAGACACCATTGACGATTCACTTCTGCTTCCTGGAGATGACTTTGGATTTAATGAAACTTCCTCATTCTTTGAAGACCTATGAATGAATACGATGGTATTGCAGATAGTTTAAATGTAGAGACAGAGATTGTCTCTACTAAAGAAGAAAAACCAAAGAAGAAAGAACGTATTGTTGATGTTGAAGCAGACATCAAAAAAGATTACGAATATTCCAGGAGTCAACTCTATGATGTCATAGAGAAGGGGCAGGAGGCGCTCTCAGGCATCTTAGACGTGGCAAATAACACAGACCACCCAAGAGCGTTTGAAGTCGCTGGACAACTCGTTAAGAGTGTTTCTGACGCCACTGAGAAACTGATTGCCTTGCAGCAGAAGATGCAGGATCTTGAAGAAGGTCCTAAGTCCAAGCAGAAGGTTACCAACAACAATGCCTTGTTTGTTGGATCAACTGCAGAATTGTCTAAACTGATCAAGCAAGGTCTCCTAGATAATAAATAATAATAAAACTTAGTAAGATGATTCTCAAGACAAAAGGGTTATCGGTAGATATCCAAGCAGGTGCAAATTTAGTTGGAGATGCAACTATTGTATCTGTAATTAATACTAATACTGTTCCTGTTCTTATTGTTAACAGCAACGGCAATAATCTGTGGATTGCTGCGGGAGAAAGAGTACTCATCAGAAAAGAGTATGATGAAACTCTGCAAGCAACCACAGGTGCCACTGCTGAAGTTTGGGCAACACCCGTAGCATACCTCGCTTGATAAAAAATGGCACAGTGGAATAAAAGCACTCAATCATACTTACCTAACGGAACATCACTATTTGAAGTAGTGATGATTGGAGATGAAGACGGCAACCCCATCAACTCGTTTGGTGCTGCTTCTAATATCCCCATCTCTGGCGGACAGATTGCTGGATACCAATACGTCCATAAGTTTGGTGCTAACACAGATCTAGCAAATGGATCTTACGAAACTATTTGGGATGGCAATAACTTATATCCTTGGGCGACCATGGATACCGCTGCCACCACACTTACCACAAATGCTGATGTTCTAAACAACGGAGCAGAAGTTACCATTCAAGGTCTCAACGAAAACTGGGAACTAACGACAGAAGTTCTCACACTTGATGGCACAGCACAAACCACACAGACATTATGGAAGCGTGTATTCAGAGCGTTCTGTTCTGGATCACAAGCATTAGGTGCTGCCTTCACATTATCAAAGGGTGCTACTGTAGTTCTACAGATTGGTATTGAGGCACAACAAACTTTGATGTCTCTTTACACTGTTCCTGCTGGTAAGAGTGCTTATCTGTTCAACTTAGATGCTACCACTCTAAAGAATGAAGAGATTACTATTGTTCTGAAGTCCAGATTGTTTGGCAAGGTATTCAGAACACAGCATCTGTTCCAAGTTGCTGGTGTTCATTATAGTCATACATTTACATCACCGCTATACTTCCCAGAGAAAACTGATATTGAATTGAGAGCAAAGGCAGGTTCTTCTGGTGTTGATACCTATGCTCACTTTGATATGATAATTGTAGATAATTCAACTCCATAATTTACATAACTTAAGTAACTATTGTTACAGCATGATACAGTGTTCCTAAATAGAATATTCCTTTGCGGAGTATTCTCATGGATACTAAAATTTGCCCCAAGTGTGGGGCAACATGGATCGGTGGACAGCACTATTGGTCTGGAACTCAGAAAGAGGGAGACCCTCACGATCTTGCTGGATTAGTATGTAATAAACTTGGTGATGATACATGTATCAATCCATGCAAAGGATCTACTAGTGGGATTACCTGGGAAAAAAGATTATCACAATTAATAGAAGACGATCCTTTTGGGGATAAATAATTATACCTGATTATAAATTATGACATCTGACGAACGTTACGAGATTTGTAAAACTTGCGAACATTTTAAAGAGCAAACCAAACAGTGCAAACTTTGTGGTTGTTTTATGCCACTTAAAACGAAGTTGCCCTTCATGAGTTGTCCTGCGAAACCTCCAAAATGGGAGTAGAAGTTGTTTGGAGTGTAATCATACTTCTCTCATGTGGACTAGCGTTCACAGCGTATTGTGTTGCCTATATATTGATTATGGCATTCAAGGAGATGGATGATGTCGAAAGCAAAGAACAAGGGATCTGCAAACAACAAGAAGCAGAATCAGGGGAATGCGACAGCAAAGAAAGCAAAGAATGGCGGTAAGAAAAAATGAGTTTGAGTCCTAATGAAATCTATCTTGGTAATCCCAATTTAAAAAGAGCGAACGTTGCAATTAACTTCACTCAAGAACAAATCCAAGAATATTTAAAATGTAAACAAGACCCTGTATATTTTGCTAAACATTACATCAAAATTGTTTCACTTGATCATGGTCTTGTTCCATTTGAAATGTGGGATTTTCAAGAAGATATGATTAGGAGGTTCCATAAGAACCGATTCAATATTGCAAAACTACCACGCCAAACAGGTAAGTCCACTACGGTGGTTTCTTACCTGTTACATTATGCTATTTTTAATGATAACGTTACAATTGGTATCCTTGCTAACAAAGCATCCACTGCTAGGGAACTTTTAGGAAGGTTACAACTTGCTTACGAAAACTTGCCGATCTGGTTGCAGCAAGGTATCGTGGTGTACAACAAAGGTAACATGGAGTTAGAAAATGGCAGTAAGATATTGGCAGCTTCTACATCTGCGTCTGCTGTCCGAGGCATGTCGTTTAATATCATCTTCCTCGACGAGTTCGCTTTCATTCCAAACCATATTGCAGAGCAATTCTTTAGTTCTGTTTATCCTACTATTTCTTCTGGTAAAAGCACAAAAGTCATCATCATCTCAACCCCAAATGGGATGAATATGTTCTATAAACTCTGGCATGATTCAGAGTTGAATAGAAATGAATACACTAGAACTGAAGTACATTGGTCTCAAGTTCCAGGAAGAGATGATGCATGGAAGAAGCAGACCATTGCTAACACATCAGAAAGACAGTTCACTCAGGAGTTTGAATGTGAATTCCTTGGATCGGTTGATACGCTGATCTCAGCATCCAAACTTCGTACAATGACGTATGAACAACCCATTCATGATAGTGGTGGATTGAAGATATACGAAAAACCAATTGAGAATCATGAGTACCTCATGACGGTTGACGTTTCTCGTGGTGTTAATAATGACTACTCTGCATTTATCCTATATGATATTACAACAGTTCCATATAAAGTAGTTGGAATCTACAGGAACAATGCAATCAAACCAATGGTGTTCCCAAACATCATTCACCAAGTAGCAACTAATTATAACAAAGCATTTATCCTTTGTGAAGTTAATGACATTGGAGATCAAGTAGCATCTATTCTACAGTATGATCTTGAAAATGAGAATCTTCTCATGTGTGCCATGAGGGGTCGTGCTGGTCAATTAGTCGGTCAAGGATTCTCTGGTTCTAAGACACAACTTGGTGTAAAGATGAGCACCACTGTTAAAAAGATTGGGTGTTCTAATCTGAAACAATTGATTGAAACCGATAAATTATTGGTGTCTGACTACGATATCATTGCTGAACTTACTACGTTTATCCAGAAAAAACAATCCTTTGAAGCAGAAGAAGGGTGTAATGATGACCTTGCAATGTGCCTGGTTATCTTTGCATGGTTATGTGCTCAAGATTATTTTAAAGAATTGACTGAAAATGATGTCAGAAGAAGAATCTACGAAGAGCAAAAGAATCAAGTAGAACAAGACATGTCACCATTTGGGTTTATTGATGATGGTCTTGGGACTTATGAGGAACTCGATAGTCAGGGTAACGTTTGGTATATTGCTGAAGATGGTAATGGATCTTACATGGGGCAGACAAGTGAGTATGGAGATCTTAGTTATATGTGGGAGTATAGATAATGGAATTTGATGAAGAGTTTGAACTTGATCATTTACTCTTCAATGAAAGAAGATGCCGTACATGTAATATTAAAAAAGATTTATTAACTGACTTCTATTTGGTAAGAAAAAATAAAAAGGGATTCCCTTCAGCATACTCTTACGAGTGTAAGCAATGCACTAAACGCAGAGTTTCTAATGCAAGAAAAAACGACTCTAAAAGATGGGAGTATCCTGATTGGTAGGGTGTTCATGCATTGTTTCCCCTTTTGAGTGCGTCAAAATAATAAATAGATTTAGAAAATATGATATATTTCTAAGGAGATACAGATGGCAACTTTACGCTCCCCTGGAGTTGTTGTTAGGGAAAAAGACCTTACCAACGGCAGAGCAGATATTGCGAACAACAATATCGCAGGTTTTGCTGCACCATTCGCAAAGGGAGAACTTGGTTCTCCAGTTCTGATTGGTTCAGAAGCAGATTTAATCGCAGAATTTGGCGAACCCGTAGAAAACAATGCAGAGTATTGGTTGTCTGCAACCAACTATCTTTCCTACGGTGGAACTCTTTCAGTCGTCAGAATTGATACTGATGATCTGAAAAACTCTATTGCTAGAGTAGGTAATTATGTAGGATCGGTCACCATTACCAATCCACAAACAAATGGTAAGTACACCTCTAATCCAGCAGTAACCTTCTCAGGTGGTGGTGGATCTGGTGCAGAAGGTGTTGCAAATATCGATGCAAATGGAAGAGTAACTAGCGTTCTGGTCACTCAAACTGGTTCTGGATACACTTCTGCTCCAGCCGTAACGATTGCACCTGTAGGTGAAAATGCTCTTGCATCTGTTGCAGCAGGAACTACAGCAACCGCAACTGCTGGTGCAGGTAACTTGGATGCTGGTTCCTTAACTGGAACTGCAACAATCACCAATCCTGGTAGTGGTTATTCTGCAGCACCAACCGTTACAGTTTCTGGTGGTGGTGGAACTAGTGGTCAAGCAACTGCTCAAATTAATGCTGCAGGTGAACTTACCCAAATCACCCTTACTGGTGGAAGTGGTTATACTTCTGCACCAACCTTAACTGTTGATGCTCCAACTGGTGTTGTAGTTGCCGTTACCACTGGTGGTACAAACTATGATCCAAACGGTTCATATCCAGTTAGCGTATCTGGTGGAACTGCAATCACTCCATTCTCTGGAACTGCAGTCGTAAATTCTAGTGGAATTGTAACAGGAATTAACGTTACCACTTTTGGTAACTACAGTGATACTACTGGTTTAACTGTATCACTTCCTGCTCCTGGTGTAACTGCAACTGCAACTGCAACAATCGCTGCAGCAGCAATCAAGATCTCCAACAGCGACGTATATGATTCTTCCTATGCAGGAAATGCAAACGGTTGGTTATTTGCTGGAAAAACTCCAGGTATCTGGGGTAATGCATTAAGAGTTTGCACCATTGATAACGGACCAAGACAGTCATTCAGATTGACTTCTAATTCCCCATCAAACGCAACTAACATTGCAGTTGGTGCTGTCGTTACTAACGGTGGTTCTAAGTACGGTAAAGTTATTGACGTAACTACAGCAACCGTTGATTCAATTACTTACACTGATGTTCACGTAATTATTACTGAAAGTAATGGTTCTTATGTACCAGCTCCTGGAGCAGGGCAACTCTTTGTTGAAGAAGATGTTCTGACAATTGGCGCTACATCAGGAAACGCAATCCTTGCAGATTCATTAGATGATGGCGAACAGTGGTATGCAACTAAAGAACTGTATCAAGGATCAGGTTTAACCTGGGCAGCAGTTGTAGCACGTCCTTTGGCATCTGCAGATGCAGAAGCTTTCTACGGTGGAGTAGAAGTAAGAGACAGCGTACACGTTGCAGTTGTTGATGAAGATGGTTCAATCTCTGGTGCAAGAAACACCATTCTTGAAACATTCCTGTATGCTTCAAAAGCAAAAGATGCAAGAGGTGCTCAAGGCGGATCTAACTACTACAAAGGAGTAGTTTCAACTGGAAGTAGATATGTATACGCAGGTGATACTGTTTTTGAATATCAAAACAAAACCGCTGCATTCGCACCCGTAGGTGCTAAGAGCTTTAGATTAACCAGTGGCGAAGATTATGATACCCTCCCAAGTGGAGCATGGAATGTTACAGTTACTGATGTAAACAATGCATATGAATCATTTGCAGATCTTGAGACAGTATCATTAGATTACCTGCTTATGGGTCCTGGACTCTCTAGCGAGGAGGATACCAGATTAAAAGCAACTTACCTTGCTGGTCTTGCTACTACAAGACAAGATTGCGTTGCATTCCTCTCACCACATAAAGGAAATATCATTTCTGATAGTGGTTTAGTTCTTACAAACAGAGAAATTGTTAAGAACCTGAAGAGATTCTACTCACAAGTTACCAGCACTTCATACGCAGTACTTGATTCAAACTACAAGTATGTGTATGACCGTTGGAACGATGTATATCGTTACATTCCTTGCAACAGTGACGTTGCTGGTCTGGTAGCAAGCACTGCAATCAGTGCAGAACCATGGTTCTCACCTGCAGGTTTCTCAAGAGGTGGCATTCGCAATATTGCTAAACTTGCATGGAACCCAAGCAAGTTAGATAGAGATGAGTTGTATTCCAACAGAATCAACCCAATCGCTGTATTCCCAGGTCAAGGTGCTGTTCTCTTTGGTGATAAAACTGCACTTGCTAACCCATCTGCATTCGACAGAATTAACGTCCGTCGTCTGTTCTTGGTTGTAGAAAAGGCAATTGAACAAGCAGCAAAAGCACAACTGTTTGAAATCAACGACGAAACCACAAGAAACGTATTCAAGGGTGTTGTTGAACCATTCCTCCGTGATGTTCAAGCAAGAAGAGGTCTTTATGACTTCTTGGTTGTTTGCGACTCAACAAATAATACTTCAGCAGTTATTGATCAGAACGAGTTTGTTGCTGATATCTATATTCAACCAGCACGTTCTATTAACTTCATTACGCTGACATTTGTTGCTACGAGAACTGGAATCAGCTTCTCTGAAGTTGTTGCCCGCTGATAAATAAAATCAAGGAGATCTCAAAAAATGTCAAACATCACGAAATTCAAAACTCAATTAAAGGGTGGGGTTCGCCCCAACCTTTATGAGGTTTCAGTCAAATTCCCATCAGCAGCATTAGTAAATGTTCCTTCTGGTTCAGAGTTAACCGCAAAAACTGGTTTCCTCTGCAGATCAGCAGCACTCCCTGGTCATAGTCAGGGAGTTATTGAAGTTCCTTTTAGAGGTCGTTTCCTCAAGATTCCTGGTGATAGAACCTTTGAATCTTGGACCGCAACCTTCTATAACACTAAGGACTTTGATCTGAGAAGAGCATTTGAGCAATGGGTAAACCTTGGTAACAAGGTTGATGAAAACCTTGGTACTTTAAACTTTGGTGGAGATAATGCATCTGGAGCATTCTTCCAGGATATTGATATTGTTCAAAAGTCAAAAGATATTACTACTGCTGGTGGTACTGGTAATGATCCTAATGCAAATCTGAGAGCATATAAACTGATTGGTGCTTGGCCAAGCAGCGTAGGTGCTATCAACCTTGCTTTTGATAGCAACGATCAGATTGAAGAATTTGATGTTGAATTCCAGTATCAGTACTTTGATGCAGGTGCAGATCCAGATAGTTATGGTGAACTCACCACCCGTAATACGGCACTTTCGTAAGATACTAAATAGTTTAACGGTTAGTTCAAATTTGGAATGGCACAACTATTTGGTTTTTCAATCAAAGATGAGGATTTAAAAAAGGGGGCGAAGTCCGCTCCGTCCCCTGTTCCTCCTACAGACAACGATGCTGCCTCAACCATCACTCCTTACGGGGGATGGTTTGGTCATTATGTGGATCTTGACGATACTAAGAAGCGTGATGAGATAAACCTTATCAGACGCTACAGAGAAATGGCACTTCAACCAGAAGTTGACAGTGCTATCGAAGATATTACAAACGAAGCAATTGTAACTGATAAAGATGACAGTCCTGTAGAAGTTGAACTGTCTAATCTTCAAGCATCAGAATCAATTAAAACAGCAATCAGAAACGAGTTTGATCAAATCAAACGTCTGTTAGATTTTGATAAATCTGCACACGAAATTTTCAGACGTTGGTACATTGATGGTCGTATCTATTATCATAAAGTAATTGATCTAGAAGATCCTTCAAAAGGTATTTTAGAACTGCGTTATATCGATCCTTTGAAAATTAAAAAGGTTCGTCTGGTGGAGAAACCACCAGTCGATGCTGACCAGTTCATGAAATATGATTATGGTAAAATTACTGAGTTTTATGTTTACAACAATAAAGGTGTAAACAACACTAATCAGGGAATTAAAATTGCAAAAGATGCAATTGCATCTATCACATCTGGTGTCACAGACCAGGGTAGAAATATTACATTAAGTCATCTTCACAAAGCAATCAAGTATCTGAATCAACTCAGAATGCTTGAAGATAGCATTGTTATCTATCGTTTGTCAAGAGCACCAGAACGTAGAATTTTCTACATTGATGTTGGTAATTTACCTAAGATCAAAGCGGAGCAATATCTCCGTGAGGTAATGTCACGCTACAGAAATAAACTTGTATATGATTCAAATACAGGTGAGATTCGTGACGACAAAAAGCACATGTCTATGCTGGAAGATTTCTGGCTTCCTCGTCGTGAAGGTGGCAGAGGAACTGAAATCACTACACTTCCTGGTGGACAAAACCTTGGAGAACTTACTGACATTAAGTATTTCCAAACTCAACTTTACAAGGCACTTAACGTACCACCTTCACGTTTAGAAAGTGACAAGTCATTTGATCTTGGTAAATCAGAAGAGATCAATAGAGATGAGATTAAGTTTACCAAATTTGTAGGTCGCCTCCGTAAGAAGTTCTCTGATCTATTACACGACCTACTTAAAACACAACTGATCCTTAAGGGTGTTATCACTCCTGAAGATTGGGAGGAAATGAAGGAGCATATCCAGTATGATTATCTTTATGATAATCACTTCTCAGAGAGATCTGATCTTGATATGCTTCAAGCTAAGATGGATGTTCTGGATAAACTGGATCTCTATGTTGGCAAATACTTCTCTCAAGATTATGTCATGCGTCAACTGCTGCAGTTTACTGAGCAGGAAATTGAAGAAATGAGAGAGCAGATAAATAATGAGATTAAGGCGGGTCAAGTTATTGATCCCCTTGATCAGGTTGCTCAAGAAAAGCAATCTGCTGAGATTGATATGGAAACGCAAAAAGCGCAACTAAATCAATTGAAAAACCCACCTGCACCTAAAACGTCAGGAAATTCAAACACTAAATAGTAAGCGAGGTTAAATCATGGAACCTACAAAAATTGTTGACATGATCATGAAAGATCAACTTAGTGATGCGTCTGACGCTGTGAAAGATATTATTATGAACAAGGCGGCGTCCATCCTTACTCTTGAAAAAGAAAAGGTTGGTGCAAATATGTTCAAAAATTTAGAAACGACTCCCGAAGAAACAGAAGATGAAACTGATCACGGAACAGATTGAAAGCGTAGAATTTCTCATTGAAGAAAATGGTTCTAAAAAGAATCACTTCATTGAGGGCATCTTCCTGCAATCTGATATTAAAAATAGAAACGGTAGAGTATATCCTCTGAATGTTCTTGAAAAAGAAGTTCAAAGATATACCGAATCCTATATTTCTAAAGATCGTGCATTAGGAGAACTGGGTCACCCAGAAGGTCCTACTGTAAATCTTGACCGTGTATCCCATAAAATTATTTCACTCCAAAAAGAGGGAACTAATTTTATTGGTAAAGCAAAACTTCTGGATACCCCTATGGGTAAGATTGCAAAATCTTTAATTGATGAGGGAGTAAAACTTGGAGTTTCTTCTAGAGGTGTTGGTTCACTTCAAGAAAGAAGCGGAGTAAATTATGTCCGTGATGATTTCATGCTTGCAACTGCTGCAGATATTGTAGCAGATCCTTCTGCACCTGATGCTTTTGTTGAAGGTATTATGGAAGGAAAGGAGTGGGTGTGGAACAATGGTATTCTTAAAGAACGCCATATTGCACAGTTAAAACAAGAATTAGATCACGCAACATTGTATAACCTTCAGGAGCGCAAAGTTGCCGCGTTTGAAAAATTCTTAAAAGGATTATAATTTATAAATAAGTTATAGAAATCTAACAGATTATATTCAAAGGAGAATAGCACATGTCAGCATCAGTTGACCAGAAATTTGAAACTTTCGTAGAAGAAACTCTTGAGGAAAAAGCGCCAACTGATGGTGCCAAAAAGGCAGACGGCATGGTTGCTGCTTCTATTCCTGCTCCTCAAGATACCGCTAAAGATAATCTTGGCGGTCCTACTAATCAGAACTACAAGCAAGATAACGATTCTTCCAAGATTGCCAACAAGGGTACATCAAAGGTTAGCGATGGTCATGTAACCAAGAACGCTAAACCAGGCGATGCAGCACCTGGCAAATTGAAGGAAGAAGAAGAAACAACCGAAGAGGTTGTAACCGAAACTCCTGAGTTCAGCGTTGAAGAAGATGTAAATGCTCTGATCGCTGGCGAAGAACTCTCCGAAGAGTTTAAGGAAAAAACAAAGACAATCTTCGAAGCAGCAGTTAAGGCAAAACTTGCTGAGCAAACCAAGAAGATTGAAGAAGCATTTGAGGCACGCCTCTCTGAGCAAGTTGAAACTCTTAAAGTAGAACTCGCTGAGAAGATGGACAAGTTCCTCGCATATGTTGCCGAAGAGTGGAGAAAAGAGAATGAACTCGAAATCCACAACGGCATCAAACTGGAAATGGTTGATAACTTCATGTCTGGCATGAAGCAACTTTTTGAAGCAAATTATGTAGAACTCCCTGAAGATAAATATGATGTTCTCGAAGAGATGACAAACAAATTAGATGAGATGGAAGAGAAGCTCAATGAGCAGATTGAAAAAAATGTGTCACTCAACGGTAAGATTTCTGCTTTCGTAAGAGAGTCAGCAATCACCGAAGTTTCTAAGGGTCTTGCTCAAACCCAAGCAGAGAAGCTTGCTTCTCTCGCAGAGGGAGTTGAGTTTGAATCCGAAGAGTCCTTTAAGGCAAAACTCGAAACCATTAAGGAAAATTATTTCCCTAAGGCAAAGGTTGAACTGAAGGAAGACATTGCAACTGATGAAGTTGCATCCCCTGTCGAGGGTCCAATGGCTGCGTATGTTAGCGCAATTTCCCGTTGGAAATAATTATTAAACCACTACTTACTTACTAGGAGAAAATCAAATGTTAGGCATGTCCCAACACCTCCAGGAGAAGTGGGCACCTGTTCTTGAGCACGGTGATCTTCCAAAGATTGAAGATAACTACAAGAAAGCTGTCACTTCCATCCTGCTTGAAAACCAAGAGCGTGTAATCCGCGAAGAGCGTCAAATTCTTTCGGAAGCACTGCCAACCGTTAACACCGATCCTGCTGGCGCTGGTGTTCCTGGTTTCTCGACCGCTGCTGCTGCTGCTGGTCCTGTTGCAGGTTTCGACCCTGTTCTGATCTCACTGATCCGCCGTTCAATGCCTAATCTGGTCGCATATGACCTGGCAGGCGTTCAACCAATGTCTGGTCCTACTGGACTGATCTTCGCAATGCGTGCTCGCTACGATGGTCAGCAAGGTGCTGAAGCATTCTTCAACGAAGTCAATCCTAATCAGTCGGGTACTCAAGGTGCTAACGACGTTACAGGTGCTGCTGATGCACTGACAGGCGACAACCCTGCAGTTCTGAACGACACCTTCTCTGGCGCTAACGAGAACACCGTTCAGGGTTACTACACCAATGGTCATGCAATGTCCACTCAGGATTCTGAGGCACTGGACAGCGACGGCACTGCTCCTGACTTCCGCGAGATGGGTTTCAGCATCGAAAAGATTGCTGTTACCGCTAAGTCCCGTGCTCTGAAGGCAGAGTACAGCATCGAACTCGCACAAGACCTGCGTGCTATCCATGGTCTGGATGCTGAGTCAGAGCTGGCAAACATTCTGTCCTCTGAGATCCTTGCTGAGATCAACCGTGAGGTTGTTCGCACCATCTATAAGTCCGCTAAGCGTGGTGCTCAGCATGACACCGCAACCGCTGGTATCTTCGACCTGGACGTTGACTCCAATGGTCGTTGGTCGGTTGAGAAGTTCAAGGGTCTTCTGTTCCAAATCGAGCGTGATGCAAACGCAATTGCACGCGAAACTCGTAGAGGAAAGGGCAACATGATCATGTGCTCTGCTGACGTTGCTTCGGCACTGGCAATGGCAGGCGTACTTGATTACACCCCTGCTCTGGAAGGCAACAACCGCCTCGCAGTTGACGAAACTGGTAACACCTTCGCTGGTGTTCTGAACGGTCGCTATCGCGTCTACATTGACCCATATGCAACCATCACCCGTGGTGGTACAAATGGTCAATCAGGCAACCAGTACTACGTTGTCGGTTATAAGGGTACTTCACCTTATGACGCAGGTATGTTCTACTGCCCATATGTACCTCTGCAGATGGTACGTAGCGTTGGTCAGGATGACTTCCAGCCACGTATCGGATTCAAGACCCGCTATGGCATGGTCCTGAACCCATTCGCTAAGGGTTATGATTCCCACCTCGCTGATGCTGATCCTGCTGCTGCAGCAAACCTCAGCTCCAACGTTTACTACAGAAGAGTTTCTGTTGCAAACCTCATGTGATCCATTCACATCTTACTGGACCCCTTCGGGGGTCCTTTTTTTATGTCTATAAATAATTAAAACTGGTATTTGCTATGCTTGAACTGACACATCCCAATGAACTTAGGTATGAATATAAAGAACCAGGATACTGGGTGATTCATAATCCATTTTCCGCAGGTGTTGATGAGTATGTTAAAAAAGTAGAATCTCAAAAGAACTACACTAACGAAAATAAAGGAGCAAGTAATAATCCGTTTCAAGTTATCAATAGTCAATTTTGGGAAGAGACGGAATATGTTTCGTGGGTATTTTTAAGAGATTTTTACAAGCATGTTGTTGGGGAATCCAAAAGACCTAAACAAAAAGATGGTGTAATGGGGTGGATCAACAAATATGAAAAATCAAATGTAATATGTAAAGGTACTGCTGGTATCCCACATAATGATTGTCAAGAAATGATAGAAGGTATTGTTGCTAATTTTTGGATGAGCGAGAATATTCAAACCAGTTCTACTAAATTCTATAGTTGGGAAGGTGAGTACATTAAAGAACCAAATGGAAATTGGAATGCATTTTTTGATTTCGCATGTCGTCCGTTTCATCCATTGAATCCAGAATTTGAAAGGATGCGAAAGGCAACATGTAATACTTTTCCAAATTTAGATGAGGCAACTCTAAGTAGATTTGGATTTACATATGAAGGTGAAGCACCTGCAGATCCTTGGAAAATGACCATCTATGAATTTAAACGCCCTCATGTTGCCTACATACCAGAAGACGTTGAATACAGATTAAGTTCTTGTTTTCTTTATGGCATTGTTCCACACCCCTGGTTTAGAGATCTCCCATGACCCAATGTAACGACAATTTTTTATCTCCAACAGGATTTATATTAGATATTCCTGGATTTTCTAGTATAGGATTTCATTGCGTCAGTGCTAATATTCCTGGAATTAGTATGGGTGGTCCTCAACAAGCAACTCCATTTAATGATTTTCAATTGAGTGCCGACAAATTAAGTTATGATAATCTTACTGTTAGATTTCTTGTTGATGAATATTGTGCAAACTATGCATTGATTCATAATTGGATGGTTGGAATTACCTATCCACAATACTTAGAGCAGTGGAAAGAATTTAAACAGGAGATGCAAGATAAAGATTTCAAAACAGACGATCCAGACACCATTGATCTGACTCTAAGAATTCTAACCAGCAATTATAATACTGCGTTTAAATGTAAATTTTTAGATGCTGCTCCAATTTCATTAAGTACTTTAGAGTTTAGCACCGAGCAATCTGATGTACAATATCTAACTGCAGAAGTGACTTTTAGATATGTTTATTTTAAACTAACCGATACCACTGACAAGAATTTGACTTTATGAACTTACATGATAAATTTATTAATGAGTGGCGTGAAGATGCTGCAATGGGAGATGATCTGTTTGAAGAAGCACGTAGGATCCCAATACTTCATGCAAAGTGGTTGGAAAAATATTTAAAGATTCAACTACTAAAAAAAGAAAAAGAATATGCCCACAACCAACTGTATTTACAGAAGTACAGTTTTTATATGGGAAGAGAAGAAACTGCTCCTGATGATAGGATCATTAAAACAGAAGTTCCTATTTACATCAAAGGAGACCAAGAAGTAATTAACTCTCTAGCTATAGTGGATTACTATGATAAGTTAGAGAACACATTAAAAGAGATAATAAATAATATTAACAATCGTTCATTCCAAATTAAGAATGCAATTGATTGGATGAAATATGCAAAGGGTTTAGATGAGTGATGTCATTATCAAGAAGAAAAATGAAGTATACTTGCAAATCAAAACGCACCCACACATTGCTTACGAATTAACAGACCATTTTACATTTGAAGTAGAAGGTGCAAAGTTCATGCCTGCCTACAGGCAGCGCCACTGGGATGGTAAAATTAGATTGTTCTCTCCTGGTACAGGAGAGTTATATTGCGGACTTAGAGAATACGTAGAACAATTCTGTAAGGAGCGGGGTTATGTTTATGATTTTGCTGACAATCAGTATTATGGAATGCCCGATGCTGAGGACGAACTGGTATCTTTTGATGGTGTCAAATCCTTTGTAAAAAGATTTACTTCTTTAAAAGCAAGGGATTACCAATACAAAGCAATTTACGAAGCACTTAGAAAAAAGCGTAAATTAATTGTATCCCCTACAGGGTCTGGGAAGTCATTTATGATCTATTCTATTGTTCGGTTTCTCCAAGAAACTGGACAAAAAATTATGATTGTAGTCCCCACTACATCTCTTGTTGAACAGATGTATAAGGATTTTGAAGATTATGGATGGAATTCAGAAGAGCATTGCCATAAGGTATATGCTGGATATGAAAAGGTATCTCCTAAACCAGTAACTATTACCACTTGGCAATCTGTATACAAACAGAAAAAATCATTCTTTGAAGAGTTTACTGCTGTTATTGGTGACGAAGCACATTTATTTAAAGCAAAGTCCCTGACAGATATTCTCACCAAGTGTTACGAAGCAAAGTATCGTATTGGTTTTACAGGTACTCTAGATGGTAGTAAGACAAACAAACTAGTTCTTGAAGGTTTGTTCGGTCCTTACGAAAAGATTACAAACACTAATGACCTAATTAAACAGGGGCATCTTTCAAGATTAAAAATCAAGGTGCTTGTACTGAAACACCAGCATCAAAAATTTGAAACGTATCAAGATGAGATTGAATATCTCGTCACCCATGAAAAGAGAAATAATTTTATCAAGAATCTATCATTAGATCTTGCTGGAAATACTTTGATTCTTTTTAACTACGTGGAGAAGCATGGCGAACCACTTTATGAATTAATAAATAATAATGCTAAACCTGATAGAAAGATTTTCTTTGTACACGGTGGTGTTGATGTAAAGGACCGAGAAGAGATCCGAGCAATCACTGAGCAGGAGTCCAACGCAATCATCATCGCAAGTTATGGGACATTTTCTACAGGCATTAATATTAAAAAATTACACAACATTATTTTTGCATCACCTTCAAAATCAAGAGTAAGAAACCTCCAGTCAATTGGTAGGGTCTTAAGGAAGGGGGAAAATAAAAACAGTGCTGTGCTTTATGACATCGCTGACGACATTAGCAATAATGATAAGTCACCGAACTACACATTAAATCATTTGTTTGAAAGAATTAAGATTTACAACCAGGAAAATTTCGACTACGAAATTGTAAACATTAAATTCAGAAAGTAGTATGCAAGAGTTTTACGCAAGTATTAAATTAAAATGTGGTGAAGAATTAATTTGCATTGTTACAGAAACATGCCCAGAGGATGATTACATCTCAATCAAAGATCCAATCGGAATTGAAGAGATTGAAATCCCTGGCATGTTCCAGGGAATGAAAATTAAATCGTGGATGAAAATCGCCCACCAAAATGAATTCGTTATTAACGGTAGTGACATCATTACATTCAAAGAAGTTGAAGGAGAAGTCATCAAGTTCTACCACCACAGTTTGGCAAAATTGGAACACAATGAGATCAGAAAGGAACTGAAGAGACGACAACCGCCCACACCAAAAAAGAAAGAAGGTCAAGTACCATTAGATAGAGACATGGGATTTATCTCTGATCTTGATGATGCTATAAACCTTCTAGAAAATATGTGGAACTCAGAGTCATATTCTAAAGATAATAAAGAATAACTCTAAGTACTTAAAGCTGTTTTCTGAACTCTGACCGAGTTATTATACACAGATTCCAGACCCTTGTCAAGCCATCAATATTGTGTTATGATATGGTGAGAAATCCAATCTAGTTAACATGCCTAAAGAAAAGGAACACTATGTAAACAACAAGGATTTCCTTCATGCCATCGTTCAATACAAGAAAAAAGTGGAGATCGCGGCAAAGAATGGAGATCCAAAACCACCTGTCGGTGAATACATCGGTGGGTGCTTCCTGAAGATCGCCCAGCACTTATCGTACAAACCTAACTTCGTCAACTACATGTTTAAGGATGACATGATTGGTGACGGGATCGAGAACTGCATTACATATATTGATAACTTCAATCCAGAGAAGTCACAGAATCCGTTTGCATACTTTACTCAAATCATCTACTACGCATTCCTTCGGAGGATTCAGAAGGAGAAGAAGCAGGTAGACATTAAGAACAAGATGATTGAGAAGTCGGGATACAGTGAAGTATTCACTGGTGATGAATACGGGTGTGACGCTTCATACGAACAGATTAAAAATTCTCTTGAACAGAAAATGAGGTATTGATGAAAGTTGCTATTATTACTGACCAGCACTTCGGCATGAGGAAGGGTAGTCAGATTTTTCATGACTACATGAAGAAGTTTTATGATGAAGTATTCTTTCCGACATTAGATAAGAACAACATCTCTGTTGTGCTTGATCTTGGTGATACCTTTGACAATCGTAAGTCGATTGATTTTTGGTCACTAGATTGGGCAAAGAAAAATTATTATGACAAACTTGCTGAACGAGATATCTCTGTATACACGGTAGTGGGAAACCACACTTCTTATTACAAGAACACTCTTGACTTAAACGCAGTCAACATGCTCTTGAGTGAATATGAAAATGTTTTTCACATCACTAAACCAATAACAATCACGATTGGGAATTTACCAATCTGCTTCATCCCCTGGATCTGTGTCGATAATGAGACGGAGACATTTGAAGAGATTGCCAATACCGAAGCAACAGTTGCAATGGGACATCTTGAGTTGTCAGGATTTGAAGCACACCCTGGATACATTATGGAACATGGGATGAGTGCTGATGTGTTCTCTAAGTTCAAGAAAGTATTATCTGGTCACTTCCACCATCGCTCTAATTATGGTAATGTATATTACCTAGGAAATCCTTATCAAATGTATTGGAACGATTTTGGAGATGTACGAGGGTTTCATTTATTTGATACAGAGACAACAAACCTGAAGTTTATCAAGAATCCTTTCAACATGTTTGAGAAGATTTACTACAACGATACGGTTACAGACCCTGACTCTGTAGATACTAATGAGTATTCAAATAAGTTTGTAAAACTCATTGTGGAGAAGCGTAGTAATTACTACGCATATGATAATATTGTAGAGCGCCTCTATCAATCTGGGACTCATGATCTCAAGATTATTGACAACACTCAGGAAGAAATTAATCCTAGTGGAGATATTGAGGTTGAAGGTACACTTTCCTTTCTTGAAAAATATATAGAAGAAATTGACTACGAAGACAAAGATACTTTGAAATCGATTATTGGTTCAATTTATGCAGAATCTCTACAGTTGGAATAATGTACATACTCACCGTTAAAGGAAAAGAAGATGAAGGAGCGTATGCTCCTAGTTTTAATCAACAAAACATCTTGTATCTTTTTATTGATGAAGATGATGCTGAACGACACTCTGGTCTTTTAGCAGCAGACGATTATCCTGAGATGGTTGTAACTGAAGTAGACGATGACGTTGCCATTGGTATTTGTAAAGAGAATGGTTACTCATACTGCATTGTAACTCCTGACGACATTATCATTCCCCCTACCGCTGATGATTGAATTTAAAACTATTAAATGGAAAAATTTCCTGAGCACAGGAAATAACTTTACTGAGATTAATCTCAATGATCATAATAAGACATTAATCGTTGGTGAAAATGGTGCAGGCAAATCGACGATCTTAGATGCCCTGTGCTTTGGTTTGTTCAATAAACCTTTTCGAAAGATTAATAAACCACAACTAGTCAACTCTATTAATCTTGCTGACTGTAGAGTTGAGATTGAATTTTCTATTGGTAAGATCAATTGGCAAATTAATCGTGGTATAAAACCAACGGTATTTGAGATCTTTAAAGATGGAGTTCAATTGGATCAGAGTGCTTCTGCTGCTGATCAGCAGAAGTGGTTTGAGCAGAACGTACTGAAACTTAACTACAAATCATTCACTCAGATTGTGGTGCTTGGGTCATCTACGTTTGTTCCCTTTATGCAGTTACCTGCTGCTGGTCGTAGAGAAGTTATTGAGGACATCCTTGATATCAGTATCTTCTCTACAATGAATACTATTTTAAAAGATAGGGTCAAAGAGAATAAAGAGTCGATGTCTGATATTGACTATTCCATTTCAATTCTCAAAGAGAAGGTAGACGTTCAACGTAAGTACATTCAGAACCTCAAAGATCAAAGTCAACAGAACGTTGAAGAGAAAGAAAATATTATTTCTGTTCTTGAGGAAAACATTCGACTTAAGCGAGATGAGGTTGAATCCTACATGTCTCGTATGGATTTACTGAACGAGGAAGTTGAGAAGTATTCTGATGTGGATGCTAAGGTCAACAAACTCAGAGAGTATGATATTACCTTTAGTGGTAAAATCAAAGAACTAACCAAGGAACAGAAGTTCTTCACTAACAACGCCAGTTGCCCTACCTGCAACCAGGAGATCAGCGAAGATCTTAAACAATCCAAGATCTCCGAAACCTCTGGTAAGATTGAGAAGTTCAAAGAAGCACTTGAGAAACTGGAGGGGGATCAAAAGGAAGTTAATAAGGTTCTTTCTGAAAAGAAAGAGATCTTAGATTCTATCAGCGAAGTGCAATCTAAAATTAGAGAGTGCTTCAAAGAAGTAGAATGGAACGAGAAGCGTGTTGCTGATACTCTTGCTGAGATTGGAGCAATCAACTCAAATGATTCTCTTATTGTGGATGAAACTGAGAAGACCAAAACTCTGATTGAGCAGGGCAAGTCACAAGAATTGCAGCGTCGTCAGATTGCCAAGAGAAATACTGAACTTAAAATTATTGCTGAGATCCTCAAAGATGGTGGAGTCAAATCCAGCATCATCAGAAAGTATCTTCCTGTGATGAACACGTTGATCAATAAGTATCTTCAAGAACTTGAGTTCTATGTTAACTTCAATCTTGATGATACGTTCAACGAAACAATCAAGTCACGATTTAGAGATGAGTTCTCTTATGCTTCTTTCTCTGAAGGTGAGAAGATGAGGATTGACCTGGCACTTCTATTCACTTGGAGAGAGGTTGCTAAACTGAAGAACTCAGTCAATACCAACATTCTTATCTTGGACGAAATTTTTGATAGTTCGCTAGATAGTAGTGGAACTGCTGATTTCATTAACATTCTCAGAACTGTTACCGATGGTAACAATGTGTTTGTGATCTCACACAAAGAGGACATGCTGCACGATAAGTTTGATAATGTGATACAGTTCAAGAAGGTCAAAAACTTTTCTAAACCATTCCAGACCAATGGCACAACTACCGAACTGGCAACACCACAGTAAGAAAGACAAGAACGGCAAGGGGACTTGCAAAGGAAGAATCCGTGCAAGCAAACAGTCCCTCAGGCACTTGAAGAACTGTCACAAGACCTCCCGTAAAGGGGGGTCTTTTTTTGTAGGATACGTTCATCACTGAAACGGTCCCATGAACTTTGAAATCAAAGACACTCTCGCCCGCCTGCTTGCTACCGAGAACTTGATCGTTGAGCACCGCAAGGTTTCTACTGCATCTTTTGATGTGGAGAAGCGTGTGCTGACTCTGCCTATGTGGGAGAAAGCATCCAACCGTGTGTATGATTTGCTTGTTGGTCATGAGGTTGGTCATGCTCTTTACACTCCTAACCTCAACTGGAAAGTTGATGACTATGCTTGTGTCCCCATCTCCTTTGTTAACGTTGTTGAGGATGCTCGCATTGAGAAACTAATGAAGCGTCGTTATGCAGGTCTGGGTAAAACTTTTTACAAAGGTTATCAAGAACTTCATGACCAAGATTTCTTCTCTCTTGATGGTGAAGATATCAACAGCATGTCGTTTATTGACCGCATCAATCTCTACTACAAAATTGGTGCGTATCATGTATTCAAGTTTTCTGAAGAAGAGAAACCTTTTGTTCATCGTGTGGGTCAATCAGAAACTTTTGATGAAGTCCTTGACATCAGCAAAGACATTTATTTGTACCTGAAAGAGAAAGAAGACAATGCTAAGAAAGAGAAATTTGACAGCAAAGATCTGCAGCAAGGTCAAGGGCAAGAACAGCAAAACAAAACTGTAGATATCGAACCCTCGGACGAAGGCGACGGTGCCCCTGGAGACGCTCCTGGAGACGCCTCAGAGGGCGATGAAGAGTCCTTTGGGGGTCATGGTGGCGGAGAAGAGTTTATTCCTGATGAGTTTGAATCTTCTACTGATTCTGCGTTTACTGAAAACCAACAAGATCTGATCAATCACAGTTCATTCGAAACTGTCTATCTGAAGATTCCTGCAAAGATTGATCTTGATCGCATTGTGATTGATTGTGCTTGGATTCAAAATATGATGTCTGAGTACTATGTAAACGAGAGTGTTTTCAATCACACTCGTTGGGAATCTGAACACCTCAAGCACACTGATGCAGAATATGTTTCTTACAAAAAGGATGCTGCTAAGGGTGTGAACTATCTCGTTAAGGAGTTTGAGATGAAGAAATCTGCTGCAGCATATTCTCGTGCTGCAGTATCTAAAACTGGATCTCTTGATACGACCAAACTTCATAACTACAAGTTCAGTGAAGACATCTTTAAAAAGATTACTGTCCTTCCTGAAGGTAAGAACCATGGTCTTGTTTTTATTCTTGACTGGTCTGGTTCTATGTCTAACGTGATGTTGGATACGGTTAAGCAACTTCTTAACCTTATTTGGTTCTGCCGAAAGGTAAACATTCCTTTTGAGGTTTATGCATTTACCTACGAGTTCCCTCCTCAAGATTCTGATTTTGATGAGGACAATCATCTTTGTGAGGTTCAAGAACTTGCTGAGAATGAAATGTATTTGAACAAATCATTCCGTTTGTTGAATCTTCTTTCTCACAAAAGGTCTAGTTCTGACTTTGAAAAGGATTGCCGTAACATCTGGCGTCTTGCTTACAATGTTCGTAACCATTGGGGTAGTGCAATGATTCCTCCTGGGTTCTCTCTTTCTGGAACTCCTCTTAACGAAAGCATCGTTACTCTCCATCACCTCCTTCCTAAGTTCATTAAGGAAACTGGTGTCGATAAGGTCAACACGGTATTTCTTACCGATGGTGAATCTAACACTATCGGTAGGGTTGTTGAATTGAAGAACAAGTACAGCGAGGTTCTTGGTCGCTATGGAAAGATTTCTATTGGAACTCATTGTCAACTTCGTGATACTGAAATTGGTGCGACCTACCCACAATTCAACAATTACAATTGGTACAATGGAACCACGAATATTCTCATGAGGAATCTTAAAGACAAGTTCCCCAACATCAACTTTATTTCTTATCGTGTAGTTGAAGGTAAAGATGTGTCGAATGTTTTTAATTACTACACGGGTGTTTATACTGATATCAACAAAAAGCAATGGTCTAAAGAGAAATCTGCTATATTAAATACTAGTGGTTATGATGTCATGTATGCCATTGCTTCATCTAGTTTGAATCAATCAAGTGACTTCACTGTTGCTGAAGATGCTACTAAGGCACAGATTCGTGCAGCATTTAAGAAGTCACTAAAGTCCAAGGCAGCAAACAAGAAGATCCTTTCTTCTTTTGCGACTATGGTCGCTTGAAAAACTGGCACAAGATCGGATTTTTTCCGATCATCCCCCCCTATACTAACTTTGTTATTGATTCCCATCGCAATGCCTCGCATGTCTAACCTCAACGTCAAAGAAGTCACTCACTACCTGACTGAAAACTATGGCACTCAAGTGAACACCGAGGCAGTTCTTGCTGCTGCTGATGTGTTTGATGTCTCCTATCCTACCATTTGCAAACGTCTTGAGATGTACAAAACTGGTCGTGGCAAGTGGGACCTGACTGTTCAAGAAGTTCGTGAAAAACTTGAAGATCAAGTTCGCGTTACCGAACGGGAAGATATCGACCTCGTTCCTAGTAAGGATGACACTTTCATCCCGTTCGGGAACTTTACTGATGTCAAAAAGATTATCAAATCTGGTATCTTCTATCCATGCTTTATCACTGGTCTCTCTGGTAACGGCAAGACCTTTGGTGTTGAACAAGCATGTTCTCAACTGAATCGTGAAATGATTCGTGTAAACATTACTATTGAAACTGATGAAGATGACCTCATCGGCGGTTTCCGCCTTGTGGATGGGAACACTGTGTGGCATAATGGTCCCGTTATTGATGCACTTGAGCGGGGAGCAATCCTTCTTCTCGATGAAATCGACCTTGCCTCTAACAAGATCCTTTGCCTCCAATCCATTCTAGAAGGCAAAGGTGTATTCCTCAAAAAAACTGGTAAGTATGTCCGTCCTGCTGCTGGGTTCAATGTATTTGCTACTGCTAACACTAAAGGAAAGGGTTCTGATGATGGGCGCTTCATCGGCACCAACGTCCTTAACGAAGCATTCCTTGAGCGATTCCCCGTAACCTTTGAGCAGGAGTATCCTGCTGCCAGCGTTGAGCAACGCATCCTTGAGGGCAACTCTCTGGACCTTGGTGTGGAGGATCGTGACTTCTGCAAGCACCTTGTTGACTGGGCAGGTATCATCCGTAAGACCTTCTATGATGGTGGCATTGATGAGATCATCAGCACCCGCCGTCTTGTTCACATCATCCGTGCTTACAGCATCTTTGGTGACAAAGCAAAGGCAATTCAAGTTTGCCTGAATCGTTTCGATGACGAAACCAAACAATCCTTCCTTGAACTCTACGATAAAGTCGATGCAGAAATCCAACTTGAAGAATCTCTGGAACCAGTACAAGAAGGTACTGTGGGAAACGTTTCCTGATCTAGAGAACACTGATATATGGGCAGATTGGTCTGACAACGGTGCAAACCTTTCTGCCAAACTCTACAGCAACAAGTACATTATTAAGTCCAGAGAAGTTGATATATGGGATGAGAAGTCCTGTATATACAACAACATTATCTATCCAAAGACAGGAGAAAATCTACCTTGCTTTGGTATGGACTTGATGGGGTTCTTTGAAAAGAAAGTCATTATTGTATTTGACTTTCAGCATCCTGTAGAGAACTATTTCTTCTCTGTTCCTGAACTTCCAAAAGCAGAAGGAACATTTAGATTCTTTGAACCTGGAAACCATTTCTCAGAGAATGTGTATGTTCGTAAATGCACAATGTCCGAAGTTGACAATTACCTTGATGACTTCCGTGCCTATTTACAAGTGTACAAATCCATGCTAGAATCTAAGAAACCCAGCGGGTTTGCGGTACACTCTACTTACGGTGACTTCGACAGATACATGACGAAGTTAGATCCCGTGAGTGGATACCTTGACAGTAAGTTTGGCAAGGAGAAATCCAAGTCACTTGTACACGATTTTCTTTTTAATTATGCCTAATGCTTGGTCCCTACTTTACGATGTACTTGAAATGGACGAAAAACACGAATTCAATTTGAACATGGACAACACCAATGGATTTTGGAAGTATGAAGAAGACCTGACGATGAAAGAGGTACGAGATTACCTTTCAGGCACGTATCGTCAGCACTATACTTCCCAAGATTCTAAAACCCAAACTCTTGATTTGATTGAGAGTATTGGTGATGCTGAAGCATTCTGCCGCAGCAATGCTATTAAATACCTTTCACGATTTGGAAAGAAAGATGGTAAGTCCAAGATGGACATCCTGAAAGCAATTCATTATTGCATTCTTCTGTATCACTTCTCAGGTCTCCATAAACAAACCAGCAACTACCCTCATTGATTATGCATCTTTCCCAAAGAACTATTGATCTTTTAACCAATTTTTCTAACATCAACAATTCAATTTATGTTAGGAATGGTTCTGTCCTGAGTACAATCTCAGTTACAAATAACATCTATGCAAAAGCAAACATTACGGAAGAGTTTCCTATCTCTTTTGCAATTTATGATTTGCATGAGTTTCTAGTTGGTCTTCGAGTTTGGGATCGACCTGATGTTGATTTTGGTAACACTTCTTATGTTACCATGAGTTCTGGTAGATCTAAGGTAAAGTATTTCTTTGCTGATCCAGACGTTGTAGTTAAACCTCCTGATAAAGGATTGAACATTCCTAACTACAACTTCTCCTTTAACTTAGATTCTGAGCACTTTGGAAATCTCAGGAAACTCGCAGCGATTTATAACCTTCCCGATCTCTGCGTTGAAACTGATTCTAATGGTGACGTATCTCTTGTGATTAAAGACAAAGAGAATGAAACTTCTAACGCTGTTACTCATCACGTAGGAACTTCTGAGACACCATTTTCTTTCAACTTTAAAGTAGAGAACTTGAAACTGATTCCTTCTTCTTACACAGTAGAACTCTCTACTAAAGCAGCAAGGTTTGTTGAAGCAGAAACTCAGGACTTAGAATATTTTATTGCACTTGAACCAGATTCTAAGTATGGTGTATGAAACACATTCTTTTTACTCTTAAGGATTGTTCAGCAGTCCTTCTTGATGATGAACCCTACATTAGGGAAATGTTAGTTAATGCTGCGACACTTGCTCAAAGCACTTTGCTCGATCTTGTGTCGCACAAGTTTGAACCGCAAGGCGTAACTGCTGTTGCTATGCTTGCTGAGTCCCATATTAGCATTCATACTTGGCCAGAACTGGGTATGGCAGTATGTGACGTTTTTACATGTGGAGATCACACTTCACCTGAATCTGCAGTAAGATATATGTTTAGCACTATGCACGCTAATGACATGGTTGCTAACGAATTTGTAAGACCTCTTGAGTAGATTTTATGTCTCGTGATGAATTTCTTTGGGTTGAAAAGTATCGACCCAAGACAATTGAAGATTGTATTCTCCCAGAGAATACCAAAGAAACATTCAAAAGTTTTTTGAAGTCGGGTCAGATTTCTAACCTGTTACTTCATGGAACCGCAGGCATTGGTAAGACAACCGTTGCCAGGGCACTTTGTGAGGAACTTGGTGCCAGTTACATTATCATTAACGGATCTGACGAGGGACGCTATCTTGACACAGTACGAAACAAGGTCAAAAATTTTGCATCGACCGTATCACTATCTAGTGACTCCAAACACAAAGTCGTTATTGTTGACGAAGCTGACAACACGACCCACGATGTTCAACTCGCCCTACGGGCGAACATTGAGGCGTTTCATGGCAACTGTCGGTTTATTTTCACCTGTAACTTCAAAAACAAAATCATTGAACCCCTCCACTCAAGATGCTCAGTCGTTGACTTTGGCATCCCAGGAGCAGACAAACGAATCCTTGCAGGAAAGTTTTTCGACCGTCTCAGGTTTATACTTGAGAATGAGGGCGTACAATATGATGAAAAGGTTCTTCCCCAACTAATTCTTAAGTTCTTCCCTGACTGGCGTCGTACCCTTAACGAGTGTCAACGTTATGCAGTTGGTGGTCAAATTGACAGTGGCATTCTTGCTAGTTTGTCTGACATTAAGTTTGAGCAACTCGTAGATGCACTGAAGAATAAGCAGTTTACTACTGTGAAAAAATGGGTTGTGAACAATATGGATAATGAACCATCTCATATTTTTCGTTCTATCTATGATAACCTGTACTCTAAACTTCAACCAAGTACAATTCCTCAAGCAGTATTGATTATTGCTGACTATCAATACAAAGCAGCATTTGTTGCTGATCAGGAAATTAACTTGCTTGCTGCCCTTACTCAAATTATGGTGGAGTGTGAATTTAAATGAATCTTGATTTTTCTCGCATCAACTTGAAAGAGTTCTTTGGTTGTGTAAATGCTACCAATACCAAAGAGATGAAGTCCAACACGTTCAAAACTTTCCGAACTTATCTTCAAGAGAAGTCGTTTGCAAAGTGGAGCGACAACCAAGTCCGTTATGTTGGTGATCATATGAACGGAGTTGATTTTATTGGTGAAGATGAACTTCGCTATGAAATGAAAGGAACTCTTAAATTGTTTCAACAGAATGGAGCAACAAAGGTAATCACTCTAAAGAACTTTGCAGGTGATAGTAAAGTTGTAACTAAAACTTTTGATTACATGTTTTTAGTTGATACTGAAAGGATGTCTATTGGTTACACTGATTGGGATACTGTTAATAAACGTGTGTACTTTACTCCCAAATCAACGACTGCAAAAGTGAAGTTTCAACCAGGGGACTTTACGGTTCTTTTCACTGGTATTACACCAGCACCCAAGAGTATCACGGCATCTGATATACTTGATGGAGTTGAGCGGATTCTCTGATGGCAAAAATTAAAACACCTCTTCGATATCCTGGTGGCAAGTCCAGGGCGATCAAATACTTAGATCAACACCTTCCAAAGAAGTTTGACAAATACATAGAACCTTTTCTTGGTGGCGGTTCTATGGCACTCCACGTGACCCAGGAAAGACCTCGCACTCATATTTGGGTCAATGACCTCTACTACCCACTGTATGCCTTCTGGAAGACCTTACAGCAGGATGGAGACCGTCTTCATAGTGATTTGAGAGAACTCAAGACCGAACTGGGCGAGAGTGAAGACGCTCACAGAGAAGCGTTTCTAAATGCTAAGAGTCAGATTGATCATGGGGATTTGTATTCTACTGGATTCAATTTTTACATTATCAACAAGTGTTCTTTTAGTGGTCTGTCTGAGTCCTCTTCATTTAGTAAGCAGGCATCTGTGCAGAATTTTACCTTCAGGGGTATTGATAAGTTACCTGGAGTTTCTGAGATCATTCAGTTTTGGAAGATTACCAACCAGGATTACAGTGAGTTTCTTTATGGTGATGATGCCTTTGTTTTTCTAGACCCTCCATACGATATCAAGGATAACTTGTATGGTAAGAAGGGCAATATGCACAAAGGTTTTAATCATGAGATGTTTGCTGCTCATTGTAGAAACTCTGAACATAAGTGTATGATCACTTACAATTCTGACCTTTTTGTTAAGGAAAGATTTCCTGACTGGACACAAAAAGATTGGGACCTTACTTACACCATGAGATCTACTGGAACTTATACTGAAGATCAAAAGAAACGTAAAGAACTTCTTCTTTTAAATTACTGATGAGCAAGTACAGTCATAGTTTGACGGACTATTTAAAGTCCATTAATGAAACTAAAACCAACTTGATGAACACTGATGATCCAGGGTGGGAGAAGAACTACCCATCTTGGATCGTCAATAAGTGTATGTCGTCTTTTTACGATACAATTATGTTCGCTAATGAGATGAATACCTACCACGATATACCCAATCGTATGCAGTACGATTTCTATATAAATACCGTTAGGAAGAGAAAGCGTTTCTCGCCCTGGGAAAAGAAGGACAAACTGGACAATCTTGAAGTCATCAAAGAATACTATAATTATAGTACTGAGAAGGCACAAGCAGTTTTGAAAATTCTAAATAGTAAACAAATTGATTATATTAAATCAAAATTAAATCGTGGAGGTAAAACGTAATGACTCAGGTTGCTGAGGTTCAGTGGACTCGTGAAAGTATGGTAGAGGTAAAACTCTCTCAACCAGATGACTTTCTTAAGGTAAGAGAAACACTTTCAAGGATTGGTGTTGCATCACGCAAAGAGAAAAAACTCTATCAATCCTGTCACATTTTGCACAAACAAGGTAAGTATTACATTGTTCATTTTAAGGAACTGTTTGCCCTTGATGGCAAGACAGCAAACCTGACTCAAAATGATGTTCAGCGTCGCAATCGTATCGCCCAACTTCTCTCCGATTGGGGTTTGATTAGTATTGTTAACACTGATAGTGTTCTTGACATCGCACCACTAAATCAGATCAAAGTCCTGTCGTACAAAGAAAAAGGCGAATGGGAACTGGAATCAAAGTACAATATCGGAAAAAAGAAAACTGCCTCGACAGTAGCATAGTTATAAATAGAGGAGCCTAACTCCTCTATTTTTATGCTTGGAAATAAAACCAAAGCAAAGGTAGAAGAGAAAGACCACGATCATGAAGATAAAAGTGAAGTCCTTGGTAATCTGGTGAAAGTTGTTGTCCTTATTTGGTCTGCCTCTCTGCTCACCTTTAGTTACGTCCGACTTCCTAACGGACAAAAGATTTTAGATTTTGATCCTACCTTCATTGCCTCTGTGTTCTCTGGATCGCTTGCTGCATTTGGATTGAGTCCTGCCAAATCTGGTGGTGCTGCTCCAGTAAAACCACAGGCGAAGAAAGAACCAGAAGTTGTTTCCGCTATTGAACCTAAGAAAGATGCAAAAACTAGTTAACGTTGTTGCCCTGCTGTCGGGACTGGTATCACTATCAGTTCTCGGCGGTGGGGTTTATCTGTATAAGAATGCAGATGTCCTCATTGAGGATGCTAGAGGTAAAATTACCAAAGCAGCAGTAGAATCAATTCAATCTGCACTTCCTAGTATGTTAGACGCTGCTATGCCCAAGATGCCAGAAGTCACTGGTCCTGCTGTTCCTACTACAACTGGTCCTGCTATCCCATTCTAACCATGTTTAATTCTAAGAAGACAGAGGTAGAAATGCCAACACAAATGCCAACCAACAAACAATCGCCAATTAAGATTGCTGCATTGGCATTGGGTGCAGTTGTGGGTATTTCTCACATCGGTCTTCTTGGATATGTATTGAGACCACAAACTCAGGTGCATCAACCACCTACGTTCAACATCCCCAGGGGACCATACTCATCCTACAGAATCAAAGCTGGCAAGGATGGATATGAGATTGAATACCGTGCTGATGATCCTAAAGTATTGGAGTCCGAAAGATCTCTTGATGTTGATAGAAATAAGAAAGGATGGTTTGGTGGTGGATCTGAAAAGCGTAGTGAATATCGTCGTGATGAATACACCAGAGAAGGTACACGCAATCTAGGAGGCGCTTCAGTAGATGCTGAGGGAAAGACCCTTGCCAAAAGCGAAGAGTGCATCAGGGCGGACGCTGGAGCACGCTCACAAGGTGCGATGGCAGGGACCGCAATTAGTGCTGGTCTAATTGTCCCAGCAATTACCAGCATCCCATACATCGGATGGTTGGCAGGTGGTTGGGCATTGCTCCTAGGGCAGAAAGCAGGATCGGAATTAGGTTCTGAAATCGGAACAGTTTTTAATGATTGTTAAATAGTTAAAAGTTTGAGGTAACATTATGGCACCGACAACGTATAAAAGAAAAGCTAAGAAAGAAGCAACGGAAACTTTCTTTCTGTATGTGTTCTTCCATTCTATTTGGACTAGTATTTTTAAATTATTTGAAGATTAATGGATGTACAAATTATATCTTCTCCCGATATTGAAATTCGGGAGATTGAAATTCCAAAAGTAATAACTGCAACAGAATATTACACAACACCACCACTTCCACCCCCTGTCGTGGTAAATATTGGTGTGCCTATTGTTGATGTTCCTGGATGTGTTGAAGTTCACAGTACCAATAACTCTAAAAACAATCAGATTAAATCTGATGACCAAAGAGGTACTTTTACAATTTGTGACGCTGGCATTCCCAGTTATAATCCTATTAATTTTGAACCTGAACAAATAATTCCTACTAAACCATCAGGTGTTGATACTAGACAGAAAGAGAAACCAGAACCACCAGGTCAGGTAGAACTTCCACCAGCAGCACCACCTGTTACTGCTAAGGTTGACTGTCCTACACCAGCACAAAACGCAAAAGAACCAGTCGGAACATATGTAGAGGGTTTCCGAAAAAAAGTTATTGAGTATAAACTACTAGGTAACGAATGTGTTCAAATTACAGAAGCGGTTCCATTACCACAACAGATTGTCGCTGGACTCCCTAGTGGTGGTTCAGTCGTACAGGTTGGCGGCATTGCTGTCATTGCTACGTCGTCGGCGCTATTAGCAAAACCGCTGGCAGACATCCTATTAAAGGCAGTCAAACCAACGGTTAAGAAAGTTATGAAAAAGATTGCAGCGATCAGGAAGAAAACTATTCCTGTCCTGTCTGTAGGGGAGCGCCGAGCAGAGCAGCGGCAGATGAATTATGCTGTTCGTGAGTTACGTTCTGTTTTTCCGAGGAAGAAGAAACGTTGATCTTATGAACGTGTGGATGCTGATGTCCAGGTGGGTTGTTTACTACGACATCGGCACATACTTTAAAGTATGGTGATTTTGGATGAAACATGATACCTTGTTTCATCAATTCCCCGCAGTTTTTTAGTCGGGCAATCTCAAAATCTAATCTCTTGTTAGCAGTGAGTTGTTTATTTAATTCAATTTGTGCTGTTGCTGCTTCCTTACACAGTGCTTGTAACTTCTTATCTGTAGGTGTGCTCCATGTCATAGAGAACCCTACACCCAGGTTGTAATTATCTTTCTGTCCAGTCCTTACAGGAACAGTGTAAAGAATAGAACCAGGATTATCAGGAGCACCATCCTCATCGAGATCCCGCATATCATAAACAGGATCCCAATAATATGGTTCATAAGGTTTAGTTGCCGAGGCAGAACCTGTTACATAAGGTGTGAAGTTTCTAGTTGGTCCCTGACACTGGACCCCACCACCGTAAGTGTTTGTGATGTACGGACCTTGTAAAACTTGTATTGCTTGATTAGTAACACTACCTGAAGAGTTAGCAACAGGAGCAGCGGTAGCACTAACGCCACCAACCTCAGCGAATGCTTGAGACGGGAATACACAATTAAGTCCTACTGCGAGAAGATACTTGTAGTGTCTGTGACGCTTTGAATTTCTGTGGTTCTTTGAATTATCGTTTGATTGCTTAAACCAGGACCTTGATATGTTTCTGTGAACTGAAACGCTGCTCCTGGTGTTGTCTGTGTGAATGTTGGTTTGCTTGTTACTCCTGTCCATGATGAAGTCACTCCGTCTATAGTTACATTGTTAGTTCCTGTTCCAGGGGACAGGTTCCCACTTGCTGATACTCCTGAACCAGTCACAGAGTATTGATACCCTGTGCTATAATCCATTGAGTTAATAGTTTCTGTTACTTTTGTTGTTGTCTCTGTATGACTAGTCATACTTCCCTGGGTAAAGTTTGGGACCACTGGGACTGCCTGTGCGACAGTCCCATGTAATGCACCAAGAACCAACCCGAGACCGATTGCTTCTTGTAATCTATCCATTAGTCGATTACAGTAATCTCAGATACAAATTGTCCTGTAGCAGATGTACCAGCTCCACCAGCAGTAACCGTAACAGCACCAGTAGTGCCAACAGTACCAGCTAGAGAACCAGCAGTTCCAGCACTGTAAGAAGTTACATTGGAGAAGTTAGGGATTGCTCCCGTAGTTGCAGCACTGGTTGGGACTGCATCACCTTCTGTGAAGGATGTGCTAAAAGAGAATGAGTTGCCAGCAGTTTGTTGGGTTGCTTCAATCGTGCCAGGAGAATAGATGCCACTGGTAATAGAACCAGTAGAAACAACATCTGCATCAGTGCCAGACATAGTATCAATACCAACACCAGAAATGGCGTAGGAGTTACCAACTCTGGTTGCAGTAGATCTTGCAGCATCAACAGTCAGTTGAACACTGGAAGCGTGTTTAGTAACAAGTCCGCCAGCATTTGCTGCACCTGCGGTCATCAATAACATTCCAAAAGCAAATAATGCTTTTTTCATTTTTTGGTCTTTGTATCAACTAAAATTATTTAGGCATAAATAACTCTGAGACCTTTCGTGCGGTCTCTACGAAAGTCGGAACACCCTACATAGTGGTACGGTTATTACTGTGCCACTATTTTTGTATTGAGTAATATATACTATGGATGCCTTCGGGGTCCTCAAAACACAAACTCGCTTTTAAAGGAGCTACCATAATGACTGGACTTAGAAAGTTCGGCACCAAAGATTTGGGTGCCATTGTCGATGCTGTAGAAAGATTCAGTGTCGGTTACGATGACCTTTTCTATCGACTTCATTCGTATGGAATGGGTACACCACAGAATTCGTATCCCCCTTATAATCTGGTAAAAGATTCAGAGACAAAGTGGAGGATCGAACTAGCACTTGCGGGATGGTCAAAAGATGACATTGAAGTCAGCACCGAAACCAATGTTCTAATCATCTCGTCCAAGGCAGCGAAGGATAAAGGAGACGGTGAGTACATGCACCGTGGGGTTGCGACTCGCACCTTCGCTAGAGGATTCAACTTATCTGACGATGTAGAAGTCGGAGAAGTTAAATTTGAGAATGGTATGTTGATTATTGAATTGAATAGAATCGTACCTGAGCACCAGAAGCGAAAGGTTTATGAGATTCAATAAATAATGTTAAGGGTCTTGACAAATGGTTGAGACCCTTTTATAATAGTAATTCAACCTTTGTATCAAAATGGCGGTAAAAATTGTATCCCTTAAATCTGGGGAATATGTTGTGACTGAATTGCAAGAAGCAGTTGACGATCAACAACGCAGGCAGGCGTTTGTTTTTAACAATCCTTATTGCGTAAAGATCGAACCTCTTGAAGGTTCTGAACTTGAATTTGATATTGACGATCCTGAAGCAAGGCAAAGTATCAAAGGTCAGTATAAAATTCTTCTTTCTCGTTGGAATCCTTTTACTCCTGATAATCAAATTGCAGTAAATCCAGATTGGGTTATCTCTATCTCAGATCCTATGATGAGTATTGTCGAGAGTTTTGTAAAGATGACACAACCTGAAGAAACAGTGATGACTGAAACTGAAGAAGATAAATAATAATAAAGTGACAGTCGAACAGTGAAAACGTTCCAATCTCTCAGGTTAACCCTGATGTACCACAACAAATTGAATATTAAGTTTTGGGATGAAGGTGGACTCAGACCTGAAGTAAAGGATAAACTTTTACAAATTGGAACTAAGTGGGCGGAGTTTGCTAAGATTCCTGCTACTGCTGTAAAGGATATGATTCTGGTTGGTGGTAACGCTAACTATAATTACACCAGATTCTCTGATCTTGATCTTCATTTGGTTGTTGATAAGAGTCAGATTGCTGACTGTCCAGAACTCTTAGATGATTATCTAAGAGATAAAAAGAAATTGTGGGCACTTGTCCACGACATTAAGATCTACTCTCATCCAGTTGAGTTGTATGCTCAAGATGAGAGTGATCCACTGCCTGCTAACCAGGGTGTGTATTCACTCACTCAAGACAAATGGTTGATGGCACCAAACAAAGTCAAGGTTGACCTTGCAGACCCCTTGCTTATTCGCAAGGTTCGTGATATGATGGCAAAGATTGACGACCTCATTGAGAGCGATGCAAATGATGCTGATGTTCTTAGAAAACTTCAAAAAAGAATTCGTGATATGAGGGCGTCTGCCATTCAACAAGGTGGAGAGTTTGCACTTGAGAATCTTGTATTCAAAGAGTTACGCAATCGTGGATACCTTGACAAACTTTCAAACCACATTAGACATTTAGAAGACACTAAGTTATCGCTATGACCGTTAAAGTTATGCTGTTGAAATCTGGCGAGGATGTTATCTCCGACGCCAGAGAAATTTTGGACACTGAAAATAAAGGTATCGTTGCCTATCATCTTTCAAATCCATTTGTGATGCAACTCACCGCTGAAGAATCTGATGAACTTCAGGTAGAAGGTGAAGATGCACCACGTACAAAGTATTCTGTTCGGTATACTCATTGGGCACCTCTTTCTAAGCAGCGTTCATTTATCATCCCTGCAGATTGGTTAGTTACGATTTATGATCCGCATGATAATATCCTGCGTGATTATTGTGCAAAGAACAACATTGCTCTTGATGAGGAAGTTGCTCAGAATCAACCTGCTGCCCCAGAAATTCCAGAAGTTACTGAAACCCCTATTGAAAGTGCATAATGATGGATATAAAACTGATCCTACTTCGTAATGGTACTTATTTAATCTCTAACATTTCGGAGATGGAGATGGAACCCTCTTGCTTCTTGGCAGACCCAATGGAGATTGTAGAGGGTGAACTCAGGGAATTCCCAAGATATTCCAAGCAAAGGAATGTCTTGCTTTATTCCGAATCCCTTGCTACACTGGCAGATCCAGACCCAGAGATCCTCTCTAAGTACCAGAAACTTGTTCCCCCTGATGACGAAGAACTTCTACAGTAATGTGTTTTTGAGTGGAGATAAGATTCTCTACATTGGATATGAAAACGATGAACGTGTTCAATATGAAGAATCTTTCTCTCCAGTTCTGTTTGCTCCAACAAATAAGCAAACAGAATACAAAACTCTTGAGGGTAGATATGCCCAAAAGATTAATTTTGAATCAGTAAAAGATGCCAGAGAGTTTATTGATCAGTATAAAGACGTAGACAATTTCAAAATCTACGGTAACGATAAGTTTCTGTATCAATACATCAGTGACAATTTTACTGAAGAACAAATCGACTATGATTCTTCTTTGCTGAGGATTTATACGATTGATATTGAGACATCTTCTGAGAATGGATTTCCAAATATTAGAGAAACCTCAGAAGAAATTCTTTGCCTTACTGTAAAAGATTTCTCTTCCAAGAAATTAATTGTGTGGGGAACCCGTGAGTATGAAAACTCTCGGAGTGACGTTGAGTATCGTGTCTTCTGGAAAGAAGAAGACATGCTGAAAGATTTTCTTGCATGGTGGGCACAGAATACCCCAGATATTTTGACTGGGTGGAACGTCAAACTGTTCGACGTTCCATATATTTGTAGGAGGGTTGATAGGATTCTTTCTACAAAACACATGAAATCTCTTTCTCCTTGGAACAAGGTTTATGAAAAGGAAGTTGAAATTAAAGGCAGAGTTAATATTGTTTACGATATCATTGGTGTCAGTGTCCTTGACTATCTTGATCTTTATCAAAAGTTTACATACACTAACCAAGAATCCTATCGACTTGACCATATCGCCAATGTCGAACTGGGCGAGCAGAAACTAGATCACTCTGAGTTTGAAACCTTTAGGGATTTTTATACTCAGAATTGGCAGAAGTTTGTTACGTATAACATTCATGACGTGGAACTTGTTGACCGTTTGGAAGACAAGATGAAACTAATTGATCTTGCAATTAATCTTGCATATGATGCTAAGGTTAATTTTGAAGATGTTTACTATCAGGTACGTATGTGGGATAGTATCATTTATAACTATCTTACACCGAAAGGTATTGTTGTTCCTCCCAATGAAAAAAATGACAAAGATTCAAAGTACGCTGGGGCGTATGTTAAAGAACCCGTTCCAGGTCTTTATGAATGGGTGGTCTCTTTTGATCTCAACTCCCTATACCCTCACCTCATTATGCAGTACAACATCTCGCCAGAGACGTTACTTGAAAACAGACACCCATCAGCAACAGTAGATCGCATTCTTAATAAGAAGGTTGAAATTGATGGTGACAATTGTGTTTGTGCTAATGGGGCACAATACAAGAAAGATGTTCGTGGATTTCTTCCTGAATTGATGGAAAAGATTTACAATGAACGAAAGATTTACAAAAAGAAGATGCTTGTTGCCAAGCAAGAATATGAGAATACGAAAGATCCTCAACTTATTAAGGACATTTCTAAATTCAATAACATCCAGATGGCACGTAAGATTCAACTTAACAGTGCTTATGGTGCTATTGGCAACCAGTATTTCAGGTATTACAAGCTTGCCAATGCAGAAGCGATTACGCTCTCTGGTCAGGTATCAATCCGCTGGATTGAGAATAAGATGAATGGTTACCTAAATAACCTGTTAAAAACGGAGGAAGTCGATTATGTTATCGCTAGCGATACCGACTCAATCTATCTTAATCTTGGACCTCTTGTTGATAAATTCTTTAGTGCTAGGTCTGGCGATAAAGCAGCAATTGTTTCCATATTGGATAAGATCTGTCAGGACAAATTGGAACCGTTCATCGAATCCAGTTATCAGGAACTTGCGGATTATGTTTCGGCATATGAGCAAAAGATGATTATGAAGCGTGAGAACATTGCTGACAAAGGAATTTGGACAGCAAAGAAACGCTACATTCTAAATGTTTGGGACAGTGAAGGTGTCCGCTATGCAGAACCTAAACTGAAGATGATGGGTATTGAAGCAGTTAAATCTTCCACTCCTGCACCTTGTAGGACTAAGATTAAAGAAGCACTCAATATTATCATGACTCGAACGGAAGAGGATTTGATTAAGTTCATTGACAAATTTAAAAGTGACTTTTATCAAATGCCACCTGAGCAGATTGCGTTCCCTCGGAGCGTGAATGGATTGACAAAGTGGAAGGGAGATGCTACCCTGTATAAGAAGAGTTGCCCAATCCATGTACGAGGTTCTCTCCTCTACAACTTCCAACTCAAAAAGAACAAACTTATTCACAAGTATCCTTTGATCCAAGAGGGGGAAAAGATTAAGTTTGTATATCTGCAAACACCTAACATTCTTGGTGAAAATGTCATCTCGTTTATTTCTAATTTCCCTGGTGAAATTAACATAAGCAAGAACATCGATTACAAGATGCAATTTCAAAAATCATTCTTGGATCCACTCAAGATTATTCTTGACGTGATTGGTTGGAAAACAGAAAAAGAAGTTAACTTGGAGTTTCTATTCGCATGAGTATTTTTGAAACACTTGCCAAAGAGGCAAAGAATGAATATGCTAAAGTAGTTTCGGAATCATCTACCGAACAGGGATACATTCCTACGGGATCTTATATCCTTAACGCCATGTTGAGTGGCAGTATTCATGGTGGAATACCTGACAACCGAGTCACTGCTATTGCAGGTGAACAGGCAACTGGCAAAACTTTTTATGCAATTGCTATTGCTAAGAACTTCCTTGACAATAATCCTGATGGTGCAGTTTTCTATTTTGATAGTGAAGCAGCAGCAACTTCAGATCTTTTCAAGAACAGGGGTATTGATCCAGAGCGTGCATGGCACTTTCCAGTAGACACTATTGAAGAGTTTCGTACTCAAATCATTCGCATCCTTGATAATCTTCTCAAGACAAAGGAAGAGGATCGTAAACCTCTTTTGATTATCTTGGATTCTCTTGGCATGTTGGCATCAGCAAAAGAACTTGATGATGCCTTGTCTGATAAACAAGTTCGAGACATGACTAAATCTCAAGTCATTAAGTCAGTATTCAGAATCATTACCAGTAAACTTGGTAAACTGAGAGTTCCTATGATTGTAACCAATCATACATATAAAACGATGAATCCCTATGGAGAACAAACCGACATGGGGGGCGGCAGTGGTCTTAAGTATGCTGCTTCTACAATCATTCATCTTTCTAAATCGAAAGAGAAAGATGGCACTGATGTTGTAGGAAATATTATTAAAGTTAAAGCAAACAAATCTCGTTTTACAAAGGAGAACTCCCAAGTTGCAACTCGACTCTTCTTCGATGCCCGTGGTCTTGACAAGTACTATGGATTATTGGAACTGGGTGAGAAGTACGGAGTATTCGAGCGCAAGGGCAATCGTGTCGTTATTAACGAATCCTCTGTTTATCCTTCTGCTGTACTTGCTGATCCCGAAAAATATTTCACCGAAGAAATAATGGAGAAACTTGATTGGGCAGCAGAGCAGGAGTTTAAGTATGGCATTGAGTAGTATTGAAGATTTCATTAGAGTATATGATAATGTCTTTTCAGAATCTTACTGCGACTTTTTGATTGAATATATCAATAGTGGTATTGATTCTGGAAAGGCAAAATTCATAGACCATGAATTGAAACCAAGATTTCATGAATACGTGTTTGATGAATCAATGGTTCAAGAATGTATTCATAAACTCAATCCATTCCTAGACAAGTACGTGGATCAAGTTGATTGTGATGAATGGTTACCTGGGAGGTACACATATGAGTATCCACGGGTAAAGAAATATAGGAAAGGCACTACAGATCAATTTGATACCCATGTCGATGTTGGGGATCATGTATCCGCAAGAAGGTTTCTTACATTCCTGATCTACTTAAATGATGTAGAGAAGGGTGGAGAAACTTATTTTGCTGGAATCAATAAATTTATCAGACCAAAGCGTGGTAGAATGATCGTGTTCCCTCCGCTATGGATGATACCTCACAGGGGAAACCCTACAATAAGTGAGGACAAATACATTCTAAGCACTTATTTGCATTACTTATGAATTCACTTGAATTTACAATTTTAAAAAACCTTGTATGTAACGACGAATATCGTCGTCAAGTGTTTCCATATTTGAAGGTGTCTTACTTTGAGTCGGACACTAACGTAACACTTTTCAAATTGATCAAAACTTTCATTGAGAAGTATGAAAAGTGCCCAACCAAAGAATCTCTGGAGGTTGATCTCCAAGCAGCATCTCATCTGAGTGATGACACTTTCAAGAATGTCAGTGCGTCCATACAAAACTTAGAAGATGAGCAATGTGATTTCCAATGGTTGCTAGATACAACAGAAGAGTGGTGTCGTAATCGTGCCATCTATCTTGCATTACTTGATAGTATTAAAATTGCTGATGGTGATGATAAGGAAAGAGATAAAGGTTCTATACCTTCTATTCTTTCTGATGCTATTGCTGTTTCTTTTGATAATAGGATTGGTCACGATTACTTAGGGGATTATCAAGAGAGATATGATTTCTACAATACTGTAGAAGCAAAGATGCCTTTTGATTTAGCAATGTTTAATAAGATCACTAAGGGTGGTCTTCCTAATAAATCATTAAACATTGCCCTCGCTGGTACTGGTGTGGGTAAATCTTTGTTCATGTGCCACGTAGCAGCAGCATGTCTTCTCCAAGGTAAGAATGTACTATACATTACTTGTGAGATGGCAGAAGAAAGGATTGCAGAACGTATTGATGCTAACTTGCTTGGTGTTCCTATTCGAGATCTTGCTACTTTACCTCATAAAATGTATGAGAGTAAGGTTACTAACTTGATGAAGAAGACCAATGGTAAACTTATCATTAAAGAATATCCTACTGCATCTGCCCATGTGGGACATTTTAGGTCTCTTATTAGTGATCTGTCTCTCAAGAAAGGTTTTAGACCCGATATTATATTTGTGGATTACCTTAATATCTGTACTTCACAAAGATTCAAGGCAAGTTTTGTTAACTCGTACACCTTGGTTAAGGGAATTGCAGAAGAACTTCGTGGTCTTGCTGTGGAACAAAATGTGCCAATCGTCTCTGCTACTCAAACCACTCGCAGCGGTTATGGCAGCACTGATGTTGACCTTACTGACACTTCTGAGTCCTTTGGTCTCCCTGCTACTGCTGATCTTATGTTTGCCCTTATTAGCACTGAAGAATCGGAGCAACTCGGGCAGATACTTGTAAAACAATTAAAGAATCGTTACAACGACATCACTGTCAATAAGAGGTTTGCCATAGGTATTGACAGATCCAAGATGAGGTTGTATGATTGTGAGCAATCTGCCCAGAACGACATCCTGGATGCAGGTGATAATGACGACGAAACCCCTACTAACAAAAACAAATTTGGAGGATTTACTTTTGACTAAGCATATTGATTTTGATCGTTATGCAGAATTTGTGGCAGCAGTTACTTCTAAGTGCTCAACAAATTTTGTTGATTTTGCTGATCGAATTGGCGAGTTGGATCGTCAGGGTGCCAATATTGAACGACTGCTTACTGCTGGGGTTGGTATTAATGCTGAAGGTGGTGAGTTCCTTGAGATCATTAAGAAGATGGTTTTCCAAGGTAAACCTTGGAACGACGATAATCGAGAGCATCTTATTATTGAGTTGGGTGACCTTATGTGGTACGTTGCTCAAGCATGTATGGCACTAGAAGTTTCTTTTGATGAAGTGGTTGAAACTAACGTCAATAAACTTCAGAAACGTTATCCTGAAGGTGCCTTTGATGTTTACTTCTCAGAGAATCGTAAGCAAGGCGACAGATAAATAAAAGTAAAAATGCCAACCACTCCCCAAGAACTTTGGAGTTTGATTTCGAGTACAATAAGTTCTAGTCGATACGATCCAAGAACATCTGGCATTCCATCGACTGGAGCTTTTGCTCCAAAAAGTTCTAGTGCCCTTCATAACATAGTTATGAGAACAAAAGATAGAACCTCTCTTCATGATTCTATGCAAGAGTTCTTAAACACAAAGGGGATCCCATGGGAATGGAGTACCCAAGGATCTAGTACGGTTCTATCGTTTGAGATAAAGGGTTTATCTGTACTCACTAGGATTTTAATTAAACCTCTTATAGGAAATGCGTGGTTAAAAACTGGATTTAGAAATACGTTGCTTGAGAATTTTAAGAATAATAATCCTCAAGCAACGTATATTAACGGAACTCCAGACAATGCAACTGAGTATGAGATTATCAAAAAGTTTAATGATAAACTAGAAGATCTTGGGCGAGGATCTCCAGTACATGTGTTAATTAAAGGTGATTTGTATCAAAACATTATTGGAATGGTTCCTGGTCCTTTTGGGCATAAAGCAGATTTTGTTGGAATAGATGTAAACGGCGCTGCTAAATTTTTCATCTCACATAAAGATGGAAATACTGCTAGATCTTTCCAACAGTATTCTGGAATCTCTAGTCGTGCTGGAGATTCCATTCATGATCATGAACAAGTAGTTGAATTTAGAAAAATAATTTCTGAAAAGCAAGAAACTGATTTTTATGGTAGAGGATACTACATGAAAATCAAAGACACTAACCTCAAACAACGTGCTGTGTTTGGTAAAGATTTTGACAATGGTGCAGATAGATTGTCGTCTAATAATATAAATTTGTTTGCTCAAGGGCAGGTAAATTTAACTATTATAGAACGAGCAACTAAAAGAAAAAGGGCAAAACTTCGTATGGATTTTACAACTAAATTACTTGACAGGGGTCAAATTAATGATTTGAACGGCACTTATGAACCAACTTTGTTTGCTAGACAAGGTGAAGAATACAGAACCGTTTCTTATAAAGACCCATCTTTATCTGATGATGTAGAGTATAAAGGTAGTGTAGTCAGAGGAGTTCGTGCTGGAGTATTTTCGGATGAATATATACAAAGTAGATCAATGTCCATAGACGTTTCATCAGAAGAAGATTAAATGAAATTCTCACAGTTTAGTTCAAATGCAACAAAGACCTCATACAGGCATGGAAACCTGTATGAGGTTGGTTCGTATGTGCAGAATGGTGAAGGTGTAGTTGGGAAAGTACATCGTCGTGGTCCTAACTATGTTATTGCTATTACAGAAGAAGGTACAATGTTTAGGTCTTGGGTGACTGATATTAAAGAATATAAACAGTGGAACAAATCAGGATCTACTGTTAGTTCTGATCAACGTTTAGTTGGAACTGATGCGTATCGTAAGTTAGCATCTGACATGGCACCTGGATCTGATTATGACATGTTGAAGAAACCTTCCGAAGTTAAGCAGCGTATAAATAAAACTAAACCGATTAAAGAAGAGAAGATGAATACCACTGTAGAATTATCAGCGTGGATGCTTGGATTGAATGTCTCTGAGCAAAGAGAGATTGCATCTAAAGTTGATAGAATTATTGTAGAGAATTCGACAGATGAAGAACTGATTGAAGCAATTGATGCTCAGTTTGGCACTGAGCGTATGAAGGATCTTGCAGTTCAATACATTGAAATCATCAGTGAAGGTAAGGCAAAGGGTCTTGATGGTAAGGCATGTTGGAAAGGATACAAACTTGCTGGCACCAAACAAAAGGGTGGTAAAACTGTTGATAACTGTGTCAAGGCAGGATTTGAGGCAGAAGGTGAAATGATTGAAGAGAAGAAGAAACTGGATCCCGTTGGTAAAGAAGATGGTGATGTAGATAATGACGGTGACAAGGACGCATCTGATTCTTATCTTCTCAAGAGACGTGCTACGGTCTCTGCTGCAATTAAAGCAAAGAAAGGAACTAAGAAGGAAGAGTACTCTGATTGGAGAACTGAACTTCTTGAGAAGGATGTTAAGGGTGTAGTAGTTAATCCTCAGATTGAAGATGCTACTGATCCTGAGAGTGTCTTTGATAAGAATAAGAAACTGAAAGGTGCTAACAACATGAAAGAAGAGTGTGAAACATGCTCAGGCGAAGATTGTGGATGTGAGAAATGCCTTGCAAAGAAAGCATCTAAAGTCAAGCGTCGTAAGTATCAAGATGGTGTCAACGAAGAAGTTGACAAAGAGAAGAAAGAAGATATTGTCAAGGGCATGAAGAAGAATATGGGTGACCTTAAGGCACGTTATGGTGACAAGGCGAAGCAAGTCATGTATGCTACTGCCAATAAAAACGCTAAAAAGTGATATATAATTTGACCTTGCTGTTTTAATCATGGCAAACTTTTTAGTACCACTTGCAATCAAAATCATCAACGCTGCAGTTGATGCAATCCCCGACAACCTTGATGATCTCATCAAGAGATTCATGCTTGAACTTGCCAAAAAGGCAGTATCAAGAACTGACAATAAAATTGATGATCGTTTGGTAGCGGAATTAGAGAAAGCACTATTCCCTCCCAAACGATAATCTACCAGGAGGGGTAACCCTCCTTTTTTTATAAATATCTTTATACGCAATCAAATAGTATTATACAGGAGTTTAACGATGCCTCTCTGGGGAAAAACAGAAACTGACGAATCAAAACCAAAGTGGTTAGATAATGTAAACAAGGTAGGTCTTGCTGAAGATTGCTTTGCAACAGAGCAAGGATGGGTTCTGCGTCACTACAAGGGTGCTGATAAGAATACTGCACGTTACTGGGATGAAGTCCTGGTAGCGATTGGTGGTCTTGCTGGTGGAACTGATCCTGCTGCTGCTCTTGGAGAGGCAGACATCACTGCTGTATTCTTTGAGCAAGAAGCACTGGCACAGGGCGATACTGGAACCGTTGTTGTTGTCTACAACGAGCAAGTTGACGTTACTGGAACACCACAATTTACCCTTGTTGGTAGTGTAACTGGTAACATCAATGCAGCATATGCACGTGGAACTGGATCAAACCGTCTTGAGTTTGACTTCACTGTTCCTTCACAAGCAGAAGATCTGTCACTGCCTGGATTGCCAATTGATCTGAACGGTGGTACTATCTTTGATAAGGGCACCTCTGTTGCATCTGAACTTACTTACACCAATATCCTGGGTGCAGGTGGTTCTGGTGATGACCTTACTCTCACTATTGCATGATAATCTATGAAGTTTACTGAATTGAATGAGGATAACTACCTCTTCTTTGCAATTAAACATTATGATAATCCTCAGGCAGTAACTAAGGATGACTTCTACGATGATCTTAAAAGATTTAAGTATCTAAAGAGGTTGCTCAAAACTTATTTAAAGACGGGCAACCTCAAACTACACTTGATATTAAATCATATGATTATCATTTATAATGTTTTTGGTGAAGCGGCAACTCCATTACTTTTCTATAAAATTTCTAGTGAGTATTGGACAGTTCTAAAAAGTTTTATGATTTACTTGAATCGATATCCGCAAATAAATAATGATACGATTCAAATCGATCAATTTTGTATTCAGGAACTTCAAAAACTATGAAGGTGTTAACTCTAAAAATGAATGGTAGAGTATATACTGAGGAAGTTCCTACCAACAATGCATCTTCTGGTGCGATTGCTGGTCTTCCCCCTGACTCACCCCCTGTTAGGAAACGGAAGCGCAAGTTCAAAACCGATATTTTTCAAAGGATTAGAAACGCTAGATTAAAAGAAGAAACCATGGAAGACCAAACTGTCATTCACGAAGAAGATAATAAAAATACTGAAGTATCCGCAGCAATGCGTATGATTCAGACAAAACGCAAACTGCAAAAGAAGCAAGAGCGTGAGAAGCGTGCTGCAAATCGCAAGCAAGAGATTCAAGCATTATCTAAAGCAAAGGCAAAGGACTATGCAAAGAAAGCAGGTGCTCGCCAACAGCAAGTTGCTAAGGATGTAAGTAAAGCATCTTCCGAAAGAAAGCAGCAGAACAATTCTTTTGACTGGGAAGGTGCATTTACTGAACTTAATGAACAGTTTGCAACTCTTTCGCCAGAGCAAAAGGAAAAGTTTCTTTTTACTTGGATGGAAATGAGTGAATCTAATCAAGATAAGTTTACTGATATGATCTCAGAAAACTTCGACAGAGCAGCGGAGTTTGTGGAGACCCTCTAATGGCGTTTGGTCTTGGTAAATTAGCAGTTTTAGAAAGTAAACTGGACATTTATGAAGATCTCTCCAAAGAGATGCTTGACAAACTTGAAAGAGCAGTTGGAACCATCTCTGACAATAGCAATAAGATTGCTATAATCTTAGAGCGCCATGAAGGACGCTTAGAAGACAGTGAAAAATCAGATAAACTCATCATCAAAATGATTGAGGATCTGAAAACCAAGGTGGATAAGGACCACGAAGTAATGCACCAGAGAGTTTCTCAGTTGCAGAAGAGAGTAGATACCAATGCTAAGTTTGTCATTGGTGCTGGTGCTGTTCTTGCTACCCTTGTGGCAGTGTTACAAGTGGTCCCTCCTATTATCAAACTGTTGACACCTGTGGGTTCCTCTGTTAGTATTGATAAAACGTCTTTTGATTATGTTGCATCTCGACAGGAAGTACATCTCCCTGGTTTCTCTACGTTTAGAGAAGTTTAAAAAGTCCGAGAATACATACAATTTCAGATGCCCCTATTGTGGCGATTCTCAAAAGAACAAGAATCGTGCTAGGGGTTATTTCTTTCAGAAGAAGGGTTCTTACATCTTTAAATGCCACAACTGTGGAGTAGGAAGGACATTACCAAACTTTCTGAAAGATCATGATGCTCAGTTGTATGGTGAGTATGTTCTGGAAGCATACAAGGAAGGTTCTACTGGTAAGGGAACTAAAATTCCACTACCAAAATTTAAGTTTGAACCACCACGTTTCCAAATCGACATATTCTCAGACCTGCAAAAGATCTCAGATCTAAATAAAACACACATCGCTCGTCGGTTCCTTGAAGCACGCAAGTTACCAACTGAACCATTCTATTTCTGCCCGAAATTTAAAGAATGGACAAACAAACATAAGAAAGTTTTCAAAGATGCAAGGTATGATGAGTCAAGAATAATTATTCCTCTTCGGGATAAAGATGGTGTCTTTGGATACCAGGGTAGATCTTTGTATCCTCAAGCGCAAATACGTTATATTACAGTGATGCTTGACGAGGATAAACTTAAACTGTATGGTATGGACAAAGTAAACCAAGAGCAGACCATCTATGTCACCGAAGGACCCTTCGACTCCCATTTCTTGCGGAATGCTATTGCTATGTGCGGTAGCGATGTTAACAACAGCAATTTTGATAATCGACACGTATTCGTCTACGACAACGAACCGAGAAACAGAGAAATCTGTTCTAAAATTAATAAGACCATCCAAGAGGGATACAAGGTGGTAATATTTCCATCTTCTGTAACTCAAAAAGATCTGAACGACATGGTTCTTGCTGGACATGACGTTCAAAGTATGGTAGAATCGAACACCTACCAAGGACTAGAAGCAACTCTCAAATTTACACAGTGGAAAAAGGTATGAGCAACGGCATTCAAGTAAAGAAAAGAAACGGCACAGTTGAAGCAATTGATCTTGACAAGATGCACAAGATGGTTGACGCCGCTTGTGACGGTCTCTCAGGGGTTTCTGCAAGTCAAGTAGAAATCCAATCTGGAATTCAATTTTATGATGGGATTACTACAGATGAAATCCAAAAGATTCTTGTAAGATCTGCTGCTGATTTGATCTCTTTGGAGAATCCTAATTATCAATACGTTGCTGCACGACTCCTCTTGTTTGGGATTCGTAAGCAAATTTATGGTCTTTGTTGGGACCATCCTTCATTCTATGCTCAAATCATTCGTTGTATTGAATGGGGAGTTTATGACTCTGAAGTTCTTAATAACTATACAGAAGAAGAACTTAATACCATTGGTGAGTGGGTTGATCATGATCGTGACTTCTTGTTTACATATGCTGGTCTTCGCCAGGTAGTTGATAAGTATTTGGTTCAGGATCGTAACACTGGGCAAGTATATGAAACACCACAATTCATGTACATGATGATTGCAGTGACGATCTTTGCTAACTATGATAAAGACGTTCGTCTGTCTTACATCCGTAGATACTACAATGCAATCTCAAAACACAAAATCAACATTCCCACACCTATCATGGCGGGAGTGCGAACTCCACTTCGACAATTTGCTAGCTGTGTTCTTGTTGACGTTGATGACACCCTCGATTCTATCTTTAGCTCTGATATGGCAATTGGCAAATACGTTGCACAAAGGGCGGGAATCGGCATCAACGCAGGCAGAATCCGTGGCATCAACAGTAAGATCCGAGGTGGAGAAGTTCAGCACACAGGTGTTATCCCTTTCCTCAAAAAGTTTGAAGCAACTGTCAAATGCTGCACTCAAAATGGCATCCGAGGTGGATCAGCAACTGTCCACTTCCCAATCTGGCACCAAGAAATCGAAGACATCATCGTTCTAAAGAACAATAAAGGTACTGAAGACAACCGTGTCCGCAAACTTGACTACTCCATCCAGATTTCTAAACTATTCTACGAACGGTTTATTGCTAACGAGAACATTACTCTCTTTAGTCCTCACGATGTGCCTGGGCTTTATGATGCTTTCGGCACTCCTGAGTTTGATAACCTTTATAGAAAGTACGAAGGAGACACGAAGGTCCCTAGGAAAACCATTGGTGCTCAAGAATTGATTTTGAATCTGCTGAAGGAGAGGGCAGAGATGGGTCGTATCTACATCATGAACATCGACCACTGCAATACTCATTCTTCCTTTAAGGATAAGGTGAGTATGTCTAACCTTTGCCAGGAGATTACCCTACCTACAGATCCCATTCGACACATTGATGATGAGGGTGGCGAGATTGCTTTGTGTATTCTTTCTGCTATTAACGTAGGTAAGATTCACAAACTAGAGGAAATGGAAGAACTTTGCGATCTTTCCGTTCGTGCCTTGGAAGAGTTGATCGACTATCAGGGATACCCTGTAAGGGCAGCAGAACGTGCTACAAGGGCACGTAGATCGCTTGGAGTGGGTTTCATCGGTCTTGCTCATTATTTGGCACGCCATGGAGAACATTATGATGATCCTGGTGCTTTGAAATTGGTTCATGATCTTAGTGAGGCATTCCAGTATTATCTGTTGAAGGCATCCAATCAACTTGCTAAAGAGAAAGGTCCATGTGAAGCATTCCATCGTACCAAGTATTATGACGGAATCCTTCCAATTGATACATACAAAAAGGACGTTGATGAACTGGTAGTACCTGAGTACAATTATGATTGGGAAACTCTACGTACCGAGATCCAAGTACATGGACTACGACATTCAACGTTGTCCGCACAGATGCCATCGGAGAGCAGTTCCGTTGTGTCAAATGCCACAAATGGAGTTGAACCCCCTAGAGGATATCTGTCCGTTAAGAAGAGCAAGAAGGGAACCCTTAAGCAAGTCGTACCTCAGTACTCTTCGCTTAAGAATAATTACACTCTTCTCTGGGATATGGAATCCAATGAAGGATATATTAAGATCTTGGCGGTGATGCAGAAGTTCTTTGACCAAGCAATCTCTGGCAACTGGTCTTACAATCCTGAGAACTATCCTAATAAGGAAATTCCTATCTCAGTATGGGCACAAGATCTACTGACTACATACAAATACGGTTGGAAAACATCTTATTACCAGAACACCTATGATGGAAAAGGAGAAGAGGAATTAGAAGAAAAGCGCAATCAATTAGAGCAACTCATGTCAATTGCAGAAGAGGAGGACGACTGTGAATCTTGTAAAATCTGAACCAAAGAAAATCAAAGGTATGACGGTATTTAATACCAACAAAGTAGATACTAAAAAGCAACCAATGTTTTTTGGGCAACCACTGGGAGTTCAGAGATATGACGGGGCAAAGTACCCCGTCTTTGAAAAACTTACACAACAACAATTGGGATACTTTTGGAGACCTGAGGAGGTCTCCCTCCAGAAAGATCGTGGAGATTATCAAACTCTTCGTCCAGAGCAGAAGCATATCTTTACTTCTAATCTGAAATATCAGATCATGCTGGACTCTGTTCAAGGTCGTGGTCCTGGTATGGCATTTGTTCCATACTGTTCACTTCCAGAACTTGAATCTGCTATGACTGTGTGGGAGTTTATGGAGATGATCCACTCTCGTTCATATACATATATCATTAAGAATGTATATTCAGATCCGTCTGAAGTATTTGATACAATTCTTGATGACGAGAAGATTCTATCTCGTGCCTCTTCTGTAACTGAATCTTACAACGACTTTATTCACTCTGCACAAGAGTATGGTAATGGGAGTTTGTGGGAGTTTGCTAACGATGGGGTTGACCTCGGTCTATCTGAACGCTATGCTCTGAAGCGTAAACTCTACAGAGCAGTTGCTAATGTCAACATCCTGGAAGGAATTCGATTCTATGTCTCGTTTGCTTGCTCGTTTGCGTTTGGTGAACTCAAACTTATGGAGGGATCCGCTAAAATTATCTCTCTCATCGCCAGAGACGAAAGCCAGCATCTTGTCCTTACTCAAAACATCCTCAACAAATGGCGTGAAGGAGATGACCCAGAGATGCAAGAAATTGCTAGGGAAGAGGAACCAGTAGTTAGACAGATGTTTAAACGCTGTGTCGATGAGGAAAAGACATGGGCACAGTATCTGTTTAAAGATGGTTCTATGATTGGTTTGAATGACAAACTTCTCTACAATTATGTGGAGTGGATTGCAAACCGTCGTATGAAAGCGATTGGTCTCAAACCAGAGTATGATATCCCCGCCAAGAACAATCCTCTTCCTTGGACTGAGCATTGGATTTCATCTAAAGGTCTTCAAGTTGCTCCTCAAGAAACAGAAGTTGAAAGTTACATTAGTGGTGGTATCAAGCAGGATGTTACAGAAAATACTTTCGCTGGTTTTTCGCTGTGACAAATCCAGCACCTTGGAAGATGAGAGCATTGGCAGATCCAAATCTGTCAGACAGGGAGTGGACTCTATTAAAACTGGGTCCACAGACCTTGGGGCAAGCATTCCAACTCCAAGCACTAAAATTGAAATACCAGATCCGTGGAGTTGATATATAAGACAGTGATGTCTTGTGTATGTACGATAATCCATGGTGGTATGAAGGTGAAGTATTTGATTCCGATAGTATCAATGGTTATTATGGTTTTGTATACTTAATAACTAATACTGTTAATAGCAGAAGATACATAGGAAGAAAATACTTCTGGTCTTTTAGGAAAAAGAAAGGAGAAAAGCGAAGGCAAAGGCAAGAATCTGACTGGAAAAAGTATTATGGTTCTTGCCCAGAATTAAAAGAAGACATTAAGGAGTTTGGTAAACAAAACTTCAAAAGGGAAATCTTAAGTTTGCATACCACTCTAGGTAAATGCAATTACGAAGAGACCCGTCAGTTGTTCCTAAACAACGTTTTGGTAGAGGGCTTGACAAATGGCACTCCTGCCTACTATAATAGCAACATCCTCGGTCGTTATTACCGCAAGGATTACTTTGAATCACCATCGCTTTAGCGAGAGGTGAATGTAGAGTTCTATTTTTTTCATGCTAAGACAATTGTTTGTTCTGCCTCTTTTGACTGTCATTCCTGCTGCTTGTGCTTACCCCACACTCAGTGAGATTGCAGCACCACCTGCTCCTATTACACCTGTAGTAGAAGTTAAGAAGGAAGAACCAAAAGTTACTCCTATTGAAGTGGTAGAGAAGTCCTGGAAGTGCCCAGGGTGCAATTACAATGAACAATACGTCCTTGAAAAACTTCAACAAAAAACAAACATCTCTGATCGCAATGCCTTGGCAACGATCATGGGAAACATTAAATCTGAAAGCAACTTCCATCCCAATATTTGCGAAGGAGGTGCTAGAGTTCCTTACGATCGTTGCTATAGCGGTGGTTACGGACTCATTCAGTGGACCTCTACGAACCGTTATTTGGGGTTAGGTCGTTTCTCTAAAAAGTATGGTTATGATCCCTCTACACTTGAGGGTCAGACAGCATACCTGATTAACGAATACAATTTCCAAAAGGTTCTTCCAGAGTTTGAGGGTCATGGTAGACCTGTTAGTCAGTATATGGTTGCTGCATATTACTGGTTAGGTTGGGGTATTAAAGGATATCGTGAGCACTATGCTTACGATTATACTAAGAAACTTGTGTGGGCATAAGTCCCACCTTTCCTGTCTCAGTAGCTCAGTTGGATAGAGCATCTGCCTTCTAAGCAGTTGGTCGGGGGTTCAAGTCCCTCCTGAGACGCCAGGGCGAATAACTCAGCGGTAGAGTTCCTCGTTTACACCGAGGCAGTCGGGGGTTCGAATCCCTCTTCGCCCATTAGTTACAACTAAAGAAATGAAACCAATAGAATCTAACGAACAACTTCTACAAAGATTTACTAAAAGAACAATAGAACTTCAGGGTAAGTTGGAAGAACTTCGACCTGCTTATGAAGAGTATATAAAGTGCGAAAGGAGTATTGCTCGACTTGAAGGATCTATTCAGGTTGTTAAGTATATTACTTTGGGTGAACTTCCAAAGGACGGTAATCACGATGGTATGAAAGACCATAACCCAAATAAATAAATGAAGAATAGGAACTTGAAAGATAAAGGAATGTTAAATTATGCTATCAGTCAGATGCAAGTGTTGCAATAAGGAATTGACCAGCAGTACGAGACCACAGATATGTGGATGCCCAAATCAAACAACAGTAACCGAAGATAAAATTACGGCAGTGGACCTCGCTCAGGTTATCATGATTAATTCAGAAGAAATCCTTAAGAAAGGAAGTGTTTTCTCAAATCAAGAGTTAGAATACCAGGAGGCACGGAGGAAACGACGTGTCCGCAAACTTGATTTCGAGGAAAGATGAATCCTAAACAAACCAAACGCAAAGACGCATTTTTTATTTTCTATGAGAGTGTTCTCAAACCAGATCATGAACTGCGTCAAACTGCACACGAACAGGAGTGCTACCACGAACTGCTAGAATGGCGTGGTGAGATCATTGAGTACTTGGATCGCAGGCGGAACGAAGAATTTTTCAGCTGACCTCTTGACACCGCAAGTATTATCCAGTATAATACTTGCATCAACAACGGGACGTAGCTCAGTTTGGTAGAGCACTCGCTTTGGGAGCGAGATGTCGCAGGTTCGAATCCTGTCGTCCCGATTGGAGGTTCCCCCTCCATTCCTACAACTAAATTGCAAAGGCAATGTCTCGTTCTAAATTTCATTCAAAGTTCAAAAACGATCTCAAAAAACTGACTGCAGCAATCGAGGGTAATATTTCCCTTGATGAAGATTACCCTAAACTTTATCAGAAACTTATTCGTTTCTATGAAGACCAAGGAGTACAATTGTACGATGATCCTGAAGATGATTATAATGTAATTCTCGATCAGGTTGAAGCAGATCTTATTGAATCTGGTGTTTATGCCTAAATGAAACGTCTCGGGATGACGCTAAAAGCGCCCTGGTCGGGATGGGTTTAACGACCCCTCGGGTTTCTTGTTTTTCCATAAGAACAAGTGGTGCGGATGGGATATCTCTCCCCGCCTGGTTTCTTGCTTCCAGTCAAAGAGCAAGTGGTGGATCCAAACGACCCCTTCCGTGTGGTTGATTTCCTGTTTTGCAACTGAAACTAAAACAGGTGGCGTGCATGTGTCCTTGGGGGTCTGACCACCCCCTTTCCTGCGGGTGTAGTTCAGCGGTAGAACGCTATCCTTCCAAGTTAGATGTCGTCGGTTCGATTCCGATCACCCGCTTATTTGAATACTTAAAATGTTTGAAGAATTTATCAACTGGTTTGAAGGCAGTTACAATAATTGGAAACAAGCATCAAGTCGTCCGACAAGATTTGCTCATATCATCTTGACTCATGAAAAGATTTCTCATAATGAATTTCATGTGACTCAGAGATATAAACATGATGATAAACCCTATCGAGATAAACTAATTAAAGTTGTTGATAAGAAAGATCATCTGATAGTAGAGAATGATCAATGTAATTTGATCTTTGTTAAACGAGGGGGATTGTATTGGGGACAAACTGTTCCAGGATGCATATTCAAAGGGACTGTATTGGTAAGTAAAATACAAATGGGTCCTGATTTTTATAAAGTTATTGACGCTGGATTTGATCCTGAAACTGGAGAACAGAAATGGGGTTCTGAGAACGGACCTTTCTATTTTGATAAGGATAAATAAAACAGTAGAATACTTGTATACAAGTGGTATATAAAATAGATACGCCTGGACTACAAGACCAGGCAGTTACTGATGATAAAATTGACACTGCTACGATTAGTATTAGCAGGTTGTCATCCGAAGTTTCTGGTGCATTAGTTCCTATTGGTGGAATTATTTTGTGGAGTGGCACTGCAGATGCACTTGCAGGATTCCCCAACTGGCAGTTGTGTGACGGAAGTGCCATTACTTCTGGTACTTTGAGTGGTTCAAATACACCAAATTTAGTTAACAGATTTGTTATTGGTACAGGTACTTATGATGATACTGGTGCGGAATGGCAAACTGACATTACTGGATCTGATACCCAAACAGGTGGATCAAAAGATGCGATTGTAGTTGATCACAATCACACTCTTACTGATGACGGTCACAGTCATAGTATTACTCAAACTGATCACACTCACACCTCAAATCTTGATGGATATAATGTTCAAGTCAGTGGAGGTGCTTTCAGTATGGGACCAGGAAGCCAAGGTGCTACTCGTGTTAATAACTTTGCTATTAATGGTGCTTCGGCAAACATCACCATTGATTCTGGAACTACAGGAATCACTATTGACAGTGCAGGTTCTGCTGGAACGAACCAAAACCTCCCACCATATTATGCATTAGCATACATTATTAGGATTAACTAAAATGGTATACAAGATAGACACACCTGGATTACAAGACCAGGCAGTAACTACAGATAAAATTGATACTGCTGCAGTTACTCTTAATCAAGCGGCATCCTCACTGACTAATGCATTAGTTCCTGTTAAAGGAATTATTATGTTCTCTGGTACAGCATCAGAAGTCCCTGCTAACTGGAGTTTGTGTGATGGTACTAATGGAACTCCAGACCTGAGAAACAAGTTTGTCATTGCAGCACAAGCATATGAGGATAATAATGATAATGAGTGGCAAACAAATATCACTGGTACAGACACTGCAACAGGTGGATCAAAAGATGCGATTGTAGTTAGTCACACCCACACTATTACCGATGACGGTCATAGTCATGATATTACTGACCCTGGTCACACTCATACAGAAGAGGGTTCGAGAGATTCCAGTGGTCAAGACCAGGCAGGTTCTGGATCTGGTGATAATGATATTGCAGAATCGAACACTAGTGGGTCATCTGTTACAGGAATTACCATTGATTCTGCAACTACAGGAATCTCTATTGACAATGCAGGTAGTGCTGGAACTAATGCAAACCTCCCGCCATACTTTGCTCTCGCTTTCATCATGCGAGTTAGTTGACAGACCCCAAGACCTCTGCTACGATGCAGGGGTCTTTTTTTATTTGACTCATGACTATTGAAGGACGCCCAGACCTCCAAGTTGACTGGGAAGCACAGTTTCGCAAGCAGCGTCGTGATCGCCTTGACGATGCCATTGCTGAGTATCTGAACGATGACACTAAGACAGACCCCAGGCAGTGCTACGAGGAGATCCTGGCATCTGCTCAAGAGTGGATTGACTACCATAAGAACAATATGGATCGCTGGGTAGAATTTAAAATGTTGATGATGGGTCACCGTCATGTGGATCTTTGTGATCAAGGATACAATCCTGAAGTCCTTTATGAGGATGTCCTAAAATTCAAGGGTTGACATTCCTTAATATTTCCTATATACTTGGTTAGTAACAATTCTTTACAAATGACAGTAACAACTAATGATCGTGGTCAACAAAACATGTGGGCGAAAGAACCACAGATGGTAGTTGAATCATATCATCGCAAAGGTCTCATGACTCCTATGGAGCGTGTTGAAAATTACAATGGACGTTGGGCGATGATGGGAATCATCTTCGGTGCCATCTCCTACGCTGCCACGGGCAAACTCTTTTTTGGCATTTTCTGACAAAGGATTTGACAATGGCAGAACTAGTAGGTATAATTACTTCCGTTGCCTGGTTCGTCCTCCTGGCAGCATCCGTAGAAAAACTTTGCGAAACTTACTAATGGCATTCAACGTTACTATCCAAACCCCCGATGGCACTGAAACTACCTTTGAGTGTGCTGATGATCAGTACATTCTTGAGGCAGCAGAAGAGGCAGGTGTTGACCTCCCTTCGTCGTGTAAAGCAGGTGCTTGCTCAGCTTGTGCAGGAAAACTCCTCTCTGGCACCGTAGATAATGATGAGCAATCCTTCCTTGATGATGATCAAATTGCAGATGGGTTTATCTTGACCTGTGTTGCATACCCCACTAGTGATTGTGTTATTCTGAGTGAACAAGAGGAAAATCTTTGAACATTTACGAAGCGTTTGATACCTTGGGATGGGATCCCAAGGACGATATTGTAATTCAAATTGCAGGTACTTCAGTTTATGGTATTGAAGGTGACGGTAGTAAGTGGGCACCCACCAAAGGGACCCGTAAATACAACAAGGATGCCTTCATTGTAATTAAGAATAACAGTCGTACACCGTTTGAACCAAGTAAACCAAATGAATAAGTTTTATTTGTTCTCTAAAACTTCTTGTGGTCCCTGTGCCCTGGTAGACAAATACTTTAAATCAATTAAAGTTGATACCAGTATGATTGAAAAGATTGACCTTGAAGATTTTAGTGATGTACCTATTCCACAAGAGAATCTAGATCTCGCTAAGAAGTATGGTGTAACTGCTACACCTGTTCTTATTATTACTGATGCTGACGGTGTAAAACTGGAAGAGAAGGTTGGTGGAATGCAAATCACACAGAACATTAGAACTTTAGTAGAACAATATGCCTAATCCCAATGCTCTCTATGAAGACATGGAGAAACTCAATGCCCTTTACGAAGAACTCTGCTGGGCACATGATGATGAACTAGTGTTCACTCATGAAAATGGCAGGGTCATCATCAAAAACAAAACTTTGGAGGAACAACAATGAAAAAACTGTTTACCCCTGAGGCAGAGATCCTCAACGCACGTCTGGCAATGATTGGTTTTGTTGCTGCTATTGGTGCTTACTTCACTACTGGTCAAGTCATTCCTGGAGTATGGTGATGGAATTGATAGCAGTTGCAGCAATTCTTTTGGGAACATTTGCAGGTGCTGCTTTCCTGACAAAACCTGGTGACGAATGATACCAAATTGTATCACTATGATACAAAACTGATATATAATATGTACTCTGATGGAAGATCTATGAACTTCACCACGACTACACTTCTTTTAGGAACAGTAACTTCTCTTTTCAGTTGGGCGATCCTTGCCCCAGTCATACCCTAATCCGCCACCTTATAAATAAAACTGAATATCGTCGGCGCTATGCCAAAGGGACCTCTGCCAAATAACAGAACGGTCCCTTTTTTATTGTTTACAAAGAGGTCTATGATTACTCAACTGTTTCATATCTACACTAAGGAAACTAACAAAGTAGTTAAGCACAGTTTGACTGTAGAAGAGATGGAAAACATGATTGCTGCCAGGGATGTTGACTGGGATCGATGGGAAGTCCAACCATGTTTTACCGAAGAAGATTATCAGGATGCTAGTTATTGATAAATAATTCTACCGAATTATTAATTACTATGGCAACTGATGCAGAGAATAACATCTTGTGGAGAGTCACAAGAAAAAATGATGGTAGGACTGAGTACTTGATGTCCGCCCACAAATGGAATCTTGATCCTAGATTCGCAAAAATGTTCGATACCCAACGAGCAGCAAAGGCATTTATCAAAGAGAATGAAATTAAAGGTTCTGTTAGGAGACACGAACTTTGAGTTGACAACTTTGATACTGCTTGTATAATTAGTACTACGCTCTAAGTTTATGACATCATTCTTAATTGAGTTTTATGTACTCATCATTATATTAATGATGATGATTGCATATGCAGGGTTCGAGGGAACAATGAGAGTTTTTGTTTACCTGGAACTTCAAATTAAATATGCGTACATTAGATTTATTATGTGGAGAATGGGTCGTAAACTTAAGAAGCAATTGCTTAGTGAAACCAATCAGTTATTAAAGGAGATCAATGCCAAGAAATCACATGAGAAAGATTGACATTGAACCAAGAGTGTATAAGTTAAAAACAGCACTCTTCAATGGACAACATGAAGACAAGAATGGAGATTGGCATGATGGTGCTCACTATGCACTGGGTAAAGTACTTGAAATTCTTCAGGAGTATCGAGAATGAAAGATCTTGATTTCATTGACAACCTCATGGATGAAGATGACTACAGAAAACTGAGAGAACGTGTTGCAAAGGCAAAGAACGATCTCTTAATGGAAGAACCATGCCCCATCTATGAAGCGACAGATGAGGATTGGGATGACTTCTGGTACAACGAGGACACTTCTGGAACTGTCTCTGGGACTTGACAGGCACGGAAATCCGTAGTATTATAAATACATCAACACGTTAAGGAATGTAACGATTCTTTAAGATGTTGTAACAAACTTGTGGCAAAGGGTCTAACCACCTTACCGAGGCTACACAAGTAAAAGATGCCTCTCATATCTCTGTCTGAGGGTGACAGAGAAATAAGTACCTCCACCATTTCCCTGATGGACTTACTTACTTTTTTTTAAAACAATGACTGCTACTCTTTCACGTCAACAACAATCGAATAACACTTGGGAACAGTTTTGCAACTGGGTTACCAGCACTGACAATCGTCTTTACGTTGGTTGGTTTGGAGTCCTGATGATTCCTTGCCTGCTTGCTGCTACAACTTGTTTCATCATCGCTTTCATCGGTGCTCCTCCTGTGGACATTGATGGTATCCGTGAACCCGTTGCTGGTTCACTCATGTATGGAAACAACATCATCTCTGGTGCTGTTGTCCCCAGTTCCAATGCTATTGGTCTTCACTTCTATCCCATCTGGGAAGCGGCATCTCTGGATGAGTGGCTCTACAATGGTGGTCCTTTCCAACTGGTTGTCTTCCACTTCCTGATCGGCATCTATGCCTACATGGGACGTGAGTGGGAACTGTCCTACCGCCTGGGTATGCGTCCTTGGATCTGCGTTGCATACTCTGCACCTGTTGCTGCTGCATCTGCTGTATTCCTGGTCTATCCTTTCGGTCAAGGTTCTTTCTCTGACGCAATGCCTCTTGGCATCTCTGGTACTTTTAACTACATGCTTGTCTTCCAAGCAGAGCACAACATCCTGATGCACCCCTTCCACATGCTTGGAGTTGCTGGTGTCTTTGGTGGTTCTCTGTTTAGTGCAATGCACGGTTCTCTGGTTACTTCTTCGCTGGTTCGTGAAACCACTGAAACTGAGTCCCAGAACTATGGTTACAAGTTTGGTCAAGAAGAAGAGACGTATAACATCGTCGCTGCCCACGGTTACTTCGGTCGTCTGATCTTCCAGTATGCATCCTTCAACAATTCTCGCTCGCTACACTTCTTCCTCGCAGCATGGCCTGTCGTGGGAATTTGGTTCGCGGCACTGGGTGTCTCCACGATGGCATTTAACCTCAACGGGTTTAACTTTAACCAGTCACTCC